>Ga0207683_10000044_pt1 | contig 91197 bp, 74 predicted proteins | sample KBSM73metaG_FD_184333 | JGI IMG/M metagenome (GOLD analysis project Ga0207683, IMG submission 184333) | Miscanthus rhizosphere microbial communities from Kellogg Biological Station, Michigan, USA - KBS M7-3 metaG (SPAdes) (version 2) | ecosystem: Host-associated > Plants > Roots > Rhizosphere >...
ATCGGCCAGGCGCTGCTCGAGAACTGCGTCTACGATCCGGAGAGCGGGCAGCTCCTCACCGGCAGCTTCATGGACTACGCGCTGCCCCGCGCCGACGACGTGCCGTCGTTCGACGTTGCGACCGAAGTCACGCCGTGCACGCACAATCCGCTCGGCGCCAAGGGCTGCGGCGAGGCCGGCGCGATCGGCGCGCCCGCGGCGCTCATGAACGCCGTCATGGACGCGCTGGCGCCCGCCGGCATCACGCACTTCGACATGCCCGCCACGCCGCATCGCGTGTGGCAGGCCCTGCAATCCGCCAAGGCGAACGCCTGAAAGGGCTCACGGTCATGTACGCGATCGAATATCAGCAAGCCAAGTCCGTCGCCGACGCCGCGGCGCTGCTCGCCAAGTCCGGCGGCCGTCCGCTTGCCGGCGGCCAGAGCCTCGTCGCCGCGATGAAGCTGCGGCTCGCGCAGCCCGGCACCGTCGTCGATCTCGGCGGCATCGCCGAGCTCGCCGGCGTGCGCCGAGAAGGCGATGCCCTCGTGCTCGGCGCGATGACGCGCCACGCCGACGTCGCCGCGTCCGCGGAGGTGAAGCGCGCGATTCCGGCGCTGGCGGCGCTCGCCGAAGGCATCGGCGATCGCCAGGTGCGCAACATGGGCACGCTCGGCGGCTCCATCGCCAACAACGACCCGGCCGCGGATTGGCCCGCCGCCGTGGTCGCGCTCAACGCGACGGTGGTCACGAACAAGCGCAGGATCGCCGCCGCCGATTTCTTCAAGGGCATGTACGAAACCGCGCTCGGCGCCGACGAAATCATCACGTCGGTGTCGTTTCCGGTGCCGAAGAAGGCGGCGTACGCCAAGTTCCCGAATCCGGCCTCGCGCTTCGCGCTGGTCGGCGTCTTCGTCGCGCAACTGGGCGACGGCAGCGTTCGCGTGGCGGTGACCGGCGCCGCGCCGAGCGTCTTCCGCGCGAGCGCAATCGAAGCCGCGCTCGCGAAGAGCTTCACCGCGGACGCGGCTAAAGCAGTCAAGGTCGACGCGAGCGGCCTGTCGAACGACCTGCACGGCTCGCCGGAGTACCGCGCGCACCTCGTCGCGGTCATGGCGTCCCGCGCGGTCACGGCCGCCGGCTGACGTTCCCGGCGGCTTGCTATGCTCACGGGCGGCGGGCCATCCGCCGCCCGGGTCTTTCATGACGCCCCCACTTCCCCATCCCGCCGACGTCGACGCGACGCTGGCGCTGCTGAACGGCCAGGATTACGTCGCCGACCGCCGCCTCGCCACGGCGGTGTTCCTCGCGCTGAAGCTGAAACGTCCGCTGTTCCTCGAAGGAGAGGCCGGCGTGGGCAAGACCGAGATCGCCAAGGTGCTCGCGGCCGGCCTGGGACGCAAACTCGTGCGGCTCCAGTGCTACGAAGGCCTCGATACCGCGGCCGCGGTCTACGAATGGAATTATCCGCGGCAGATGATCGAGATCCGTCTCGCCGAGGCCGCGGGCGGCATCGAGCGCGCCGAGCTCGCGCACGACATCTTCACGACGCGCTTCCTGCTGAAACGGCCGCTGCTCCAGGCGCTCTCGCCCGACGACGGCCGCGCGCCGGTGCTGCTGATCGACGAGCTCGATCGCACCGACGAGCCGTTCGAGGCGTACCTGCTGGAGGTGCTCGCCGAATACCAGGTGACGATCCCCGAGCTCGGCCCGATCCGCGCCGCCGAGGCGCCGATCGTCGTCATCACGTCGAATCGCACCCGCGAGATCCACGACGCGATCAAGCGGCGCTGCCTGTACCACTGGGTGGACTTTCCGGACGCGCGCCGCGAGCTCGAGATCGTCCGCCGGAAGTGCCCGCGCGCGCCGGAGGCGCTGGCGCGCGAGATCGTGGCGTTCACGCAACGGCTGCGCGGCATGGACCTTTTCAAGGCGCCGGGCATCGCCGAGACGCTCGACTGGGCCGAGGCGCTGATCGCGCTCGACAAGATCGCGCTCGACCCGCAGACGGTCGCCGACACGCTCGGCGTGCTGCTGAAGTACCAGGACGACGTGGGCGCGATCGGCCCCGAGGCCGCGGCGAAGCTCGTCGCCGACGTGCAGGCGGAAGGCATCCGCCCGTGAGCGCGCATTTCGCCGCGATCGCCGCTCGAAAGTAGTCCGGTGAATTTGCCGAAGGGCCGCCTGCCCGAGAACGTGCTGCATTTCGTCCGGGTGCTGCGCGGCGCCGGCATCCCGGTGGGCCCGGCGAAGGTGCTCGACGCGCTGGCCGCGGTGGAAGCCGTGGGGCTCGACCATCGCGAGGATTTTCGCGCTGCGCTCGGCGCAGTGCTCGTGTCCCGCCGCGAGCACCTGCCGCTGTTCGAGCAGGCGTTCGATCTCTTCTGGCGCAATCCGAAGCTGCTGGAGAAGCTCCTCGCCGGGCTGCTGCCGCGCGTCCACGCGCGCACCGGCGAGCCCGAGCGCTCACCGCAGCTGCCGGCGCGCCTCGCGCAGGCGATGCTGCCGCCGGACACGCCGAAGGACGCGCCCGACGACCGCGAGCTCGAGCTGGACGCCGCGCTGACGTTCTCGACGCGCGAGATCCTGCAAAAGAAGGACTTCGCGACGATGACGGCCGAGGAGCTGGCCGAGGTGCGGCGGATGCTGGCGCGGCTCAAGCTGCCGCTCCCGGAAGTCGCGGTGCGGCGAACGATCGCCGCCGCGCACGGCCATGCGGTCGATCTCCGCGCGACGATGCGCGGCATGACGGGCGCCGCCGGCGCCGCGGCGCCGCTCGCATTCCGCCGCCGCCGGCGCGTGCCGCCTCCGCTGGTCGTGCTGTGCGACATCTCCGGCTCGATGGACCGGTACGCGCGCATGCTGCTGCATTTCCTGCACGCGCTGACCAACGACCGTCATCGCGTGCATGTCCTGACGTTCGGCACTCAGCTCACCAACATCACGCGCCATCTCAGGCACCGCGACGTCGACGTCGCGCTCGAGCGCGTGACGGCCGCGGTCGCGGACTGGTCGGGCGGGACGCGCATCGGCGCGTCGCTCCGCGAGTTCAACCGCCGCTGGTCGCGACGCGTGCTCGGGCAGAACGCCGTCGTGCTGCTGATCAGCGACGGGCTCGACGCCGACGCCGGCGCGGGTCTCGCGTTCGAGACCGAGCGGCTGTCGAAGTCGTGCTCGCGGCTCGTGTGGCTGAATCCGCTGCTTCGCTATTCGGGCTTCGAGGCGCGGCCGGCCGGCATCCGCGCGATGCTCCCGTTCGTCGACGATTTCCTGCCCGTGCACAACCTGCAGTCGCTGACCGATCTCGCCGGCGCGCTGGCCGCGCATCCGCCGCGCCGGGCGGAGTGGCTGGCCGAGGCTGCGTGAGGGGACGCCCGGGCGAGCGCGCCGGTTGCGCTACCATGACGGCAGCCCCATGTTCCACGCAAGGAGCCGGTCGCAATGGAGATGAGCAGCACGCGGATCGTCGCCGCGCCGCCCGCGGCGGTATGGGCGGCGCTCAACGATCCCGACGTCCTGAAAGCCTGCATTCCGGGCTGCGAGACCTTCGAGCGCGTGTCGGACACCGAGTGGCGCGCCGTCGTCGCCGCGAAGGTCGGTCCGGTCTCCGCGCGGTTCACCGGCCGGGTGCAGCTCGCGGATCTCGATCCGCCCAACGGCTACACGCTGAAGTTCGAAGGGCAGGGCGGCGCGGCGGGCTTCGCCAATGGCGAGGCCAAGGTCGGACTGGCGTCCGCCGACGCCGGCGCCACGGCGCTCGCGTATTCCGCCAGGGCCCAGATCGGCGGCAAGCTGGCGCAAATCGGCTCGCGGCTCGTCGACGGCGCGGCGGCGAAGATGGCGGACGATTTTTTCGAGCGGTTCGCGGCGCGCGTGGCCGCACCTGCCGCGGAGGCCGCCGAGGTTGCGCCATCCGCGGCGCTCTCGCCGCCCGTCACCGGGCCGCGCCGCGACGCCAGCCCGTACGTGCGTTACATTGCGATGGCGGCGATCGCCGTGCTGCTGACGTGGCTCGCATTCAAGGGGGTGCGCCGCTAGCGCGCCCGCGCAACGAGGACAGTGCGATGGACAGCGTCGATCATGAGGTTCTGAAGCGCAGCGCCGACTGGCTGGACGAAGGCCGCCGGGTGCTGCTGATCACCGTCGTCAAGACCTGGGGCAGCTCGCCGCGGCCGGAGGGCGCGATGCTCGCGGTGCGGGACGACGGCCTCGTCGTCGGGTCCGTGTCCGGCGGCTGCATCGAGGACGACATCGTCGACCGCACGCGCCGCCACGGCCAGACCGCGACGAAGGCGGAAGTCGTCACCTACGGCGTGTCCGCCGATGAGGCCCGCCGTTTCGGCCTGCCTTGCGGCGGCACGATCCAGCTCGTGCTCGAGCCGCTGACGCGCGCGTCGGGCGTGCGCGCGCTGCTGCGGGAGATCGACGCCGGCCACCTCGTGGCGCGGCGCCTCGACCTCGCGTCGGGCTTTTCCACGCTGCATCCGGCGCGCGCGACGGAGAACCTGGAGTTCGACGGCAAGGTGCTGCGCACCGTCCACGGCCCGCGCTACCGGATGCTCGTCATCGGCGCATCGCACCTGTCGAAGTACCTGGCGCAGATCGCCGTCGGCCTCGACTACCAGGTCACGGTGTGCGATCCGCGCGACGAGTACACGGAAACGTGGGACATCCCCGGCGTCACGCTGGTGCGCACGATGCCGGACGACACCGCCGTCGCGATGCAGCTCGACGAGCGCTGCGCCGTCGTCGCGCTGACGCACGATCCCAAGCTCGACGATCTCGCGCTGATGGAAGCGCTGAAGTCGCCGGCGTTCTACGTCGGCGCGCTCGGCTCTCGCGCCAACAACGAGAAGCGCCGCGAGCGCCTCAAGGAGTTCGACGTCACGGAGGCGGAGATCGCGCGGCTCCACGGTCCCATCGGGCTCTACATCGGCAGCCGCACGCCGCCGGAGATCGCCATCTCGATCCTCGCGGAGATCACCGCCGTGAAGAACGGCGTGGGCCTGCAGGACGTCAAGACCGTGGCCGCGGCCAAGGCCGCGCTCGGCCCGTCGGTCGCCTGCGCCACGTCCTGACGGGCCCGCCATGGAAAAGCGCTTCGCCTCGCAGGCCGATCTCCAGGAAAAGCGGATCAGCTTCGACAAGCTGTCCGACCACGCGTACGCGTACACGGCGGAGGGCGACCCGAACACCGGCATCGTCGTCGGCGACGACGCCGTGATCGTCATCGACACGCAGGCCACGCCGGTGATGGCGCAGGACGTCGTCCGGCGCATCCGCGAGGTCACCGACAAGCCGGTCAAGTACGTCGTGCTGTCGCACTACCACGCGGTGCGTGTCCTCGGCGCCTCCGGCTACCACCCGCAGCAGGTGATCGCGAGCCGCGACACGTACGATCTCATCGTCGAGCGCGGCGAAGCCGACATGAAGAGCGAGATCGAGCGCTTTCCGCGGCTGTTCCGCGCCGTCGAGTCGGTGCCCGGCCTCACGTGGCCCACGATCGTGTTCGAGAAGCGGCTGACGCTGTGGCTCGGGAACCTGCAGGTCGAGCTGCTGCAGCTCGGCCGCGGCCACACGAAGGGCGACACGGTCGTGTGGCTGCCGCAGGACCGCGTGCTCTTCTCCGGCGACCTCGTCGAGTACGAGGCCACGCCGTACACCGGGGACGCGTATCTCAGCGACTGGCCGGACACGCTCGACGCCATCGAGGCGCTCAATCCCGCCAAGCTCGTGCCGGGCCGCGGCGCGGCGCTGACGACGCCCGCCGACGTCCGCGCGGGCCTCAACGGCACGCGGGCGTTCGTCGAGGCGATGTTCGAGTCGGTCAAGCGCGGCGTCGCGCTCGGCAACGACCTGCGCACCGTCTACCAGGACACCTACGCCGCGCTGAAGCCGAAGTTCGGGCACTGGGTGATCTTCGATCACTGCCTGCCTTTCGACGTCTCGCGCGCGTTCGACGAGGCCACCGATCATCGCGATCCCCGCATCTGGACCGCGCAGCGCGACAAGGAACTGTGGCAGGCGCTCGAAGGCTAGCCGGCGTGGCCGTCGCCAGGCGCAGCGCAGGGCCGCGCGCGAAGCCGCAGGAGGCCGAAGCCGCGCTGTCGTACCAGACGGGCTTCGGCAACGAGTTCGCGACCGAGGCGCTGCCCGGCGCGCTGCCGGTGGGGCGCAATTCGCCGCAGAGCGTTCCGTATGGCCTGTACGCCGAGCAGCTCTCGGGCACGGCGTTCACGGCGCCGCGCGCGCACAACCGCCGCTCGTGGCTGTACCGGCTGCGGCCGGCGGTCATGCACGGCGCGTTCACCGCGCTCGAGCATCCGGCGCTCGCGAGCCCGCCGTTCGCGGACGTTCCGACGCCGCCCGACCAGATGCGCTGGGACCCGTTCCCCATTCCCAGGCGGCCCACCGACTTCGTCGACGGCCTGTTCACGATCGCGGGCAACGGCGACGTCGCGCTGCAGATCGGCATCGGCATCCATCAGTACGCATGCAACCGCTCGATGGCGGGCCGCTATTTCTACGACGCCGACGGCGAGCTGCTGGTCGTCCCGCAGGACGGCGCGCTGCGCATCGCCACCGAGCTCGGTGTGCTGCACGCTGCGCCGGGCGCGATCGTCGTCATCCCCCGCGGCGTGCGCTTTCGTGTTGCGCTCGAAGGCAAGTCGGCGCGCGGCTACGTCTGCGAGAACCACGGCGCGCCGTTCCGGTTGCCGGAGCTCGGCGCGCTCGGATCCAACGGCCTCGCCAACGCGCGCGATTTCGAGGCGCCGGTGGCGGCGTTCGAGGACGTCGAAGGCAGCTTCGAGCTCGTCGCCAAGTTCGGCGGCCGGCTGTGGCGCGCGCCGATCGGCCACTCGCCGCTCGACGTCGTCGCGTGGCACGGCAACTGCACGCCTTATCGCTACGACCTCGCGCGCTTCAACACGATCAACACGGTGAGCCACGATCACCCGGACCCGTCGATCTTCACCGTGCTGACGTCGCCGTCCGACACGCCGGGCACGGCGAACGTCGATTTCGTCATCTTTCCGCCGCGCTGGATGGTCGCCGAGGACACGTTCCGCCCGCCGTGGTTCCATCGCAACGTGATGAGCGAGTACATGGGGCTCGTGCACGGCGCGTACGACGCCAAGGCCGAGGGTTTCCTCCCCGGGGGCGGGAGCCTCCACAATGCGATGTCCGGACACGGACCCGACGCCGCGACGTTCGAGAAGGCGTCGTCCGCCGTGCTCGCGCCTCAGCGCATCGACGGCACGCTCGCGTTCATGTTCGAGAGCCGCTACGTGATCTGTCCGTCGCGGCTGGCGCTCGAGGCGCCGCAGCGCCAGCACGACTACCAGGACTGCTGGCGGGGACTCGCCAAGCACTTCACCGGCCGGCGCTAGGGCGGCGCGGCGCGCTGCGTCTCGCGGTAGCGCGCAAGGTCCGCCGGCGTGTCCACGTCCCAGAGCGGCGGCAGCTCGGCGAACGTCGCGCCGAGCGCATCGAGCCGCGCCCGCGTGGCCGCCATCACCGTCGCCGTGCTCCACGACATGCCGCCGAAGACGTCGAGGTCGCGCGCGAGCCCGATCAGCACATAGCCGCCGTCGTCCGCCGGGCCGAGCACGGCGTCGCGGGTGGCGAGCGCCGCCGCGGCCCGCGCGATGTACGCCACGTCGAGGCCGGGGCAGTCGGTGCCGACGAGCAGCGCGGGCGTTCCTCGCGCGAGCGCCGCGGCCAGCGCGCCCTGCATCCGCGCCCCGAGGTCGCCGCCGCGCTGCGCTTGCAGCGCGACGCCGTAGCGGTCGCGCCACGCGACGAACGCGGGCCGGTCGGCGGCAGGGTCGCACCACAGCTCGACCGCGCCGACGACGCCCGCCGCGTGCGCGGCGGCGGCCGCCGCCAGCGTCCGCTCCGCGAGCTCCAGGTAGACGCCGGCAGCGGCGGGGCCGCCGATGGCCGCCGCGAGGCGCGTCTTGACGCGGCCCGCGACCGGCTCCTTCGCGAACACGAGGAGCCGCGGCAGCGCGGACGCCGCGGCCGCCCCATAGCGCGCGGCGAGCGCGTGCGGGCTGACGCCGCGCCAGTACGCGTAGCGCAGCCGCCACATCGCGACGATCGTGCGGAGCGCGCCGTGCGTGTCCCACCGCCGGCCGGACGTCACGGCGCGCGTCCGCACGCAGGCGGGCGGACCGGCGACGCGCTTCAGCGCGGCCGACAGAGCGATGTCCTCCATCAGCGGCTGCGCGGGAAAGCCGCCGGCCCGCGCGAACGCGTCGCGGCGCATGAACATCGCCTGGTCGCCCGTGGCGATGCCGGACAGGCGCGACCGCGCGTTCATCGCGGCGGCCACGACGGGCAGCAGCCGCGAGCGGCCCTCGATGGCGACGTCGAAGCGGCCCCACTGCGCACCGCCGGCGAGCGCGGCGGCGACGGCGGCCGCGGCGTCGGGGGGCAGCCGCGTGTCCGCGTGCAGGAAGATGAGCGCGTCGCCCTGGGCGGAGGCCGCGCCGGCATTCATCTGCGTCGCTCGTCCGCGCGGCGCGCGGAGCAGGCGATCCGCGTGCGCGCGCGCCCGTGCCGCGGTGTCGTCCGCGCTGCCGCCGTCGACGACGATCACCTCATGTCCCGCCGCGCGCAGCGGCGCGAGCGACGCGAGGCAGCCGGCGATCGCGGCGGCCTCGTCGAGCGCGGGAACGATGACGGACAGGCGCATCGTCAGGCCGCGCGGCCACCCCGGGCGCGAAGCTTCTGCACGATCACGGGAACCAGCGCGAACAGCGCGAGCAGGCCGAGGCCGCCAAGCACCTGGGGCGACACCAGCCCTTGCAGCGAGTCGAGGCGTCCCAGCGCCTGTCCGAGGTTCGCGAACACGAACGAGCCGGGGATGATCCCGACGAGCGTCGCCAGCACGTAGGTGCGGAGCGGCACCGTGGTGAAGGCGGGCGCGAGGTTGACGAGAAAGAAGGGGAACAGGGGAACGAGACGCAGAAAGAGGAGGTAGCTGAACGCGCTTTCGTTGAAGCCTGCGTTGATGCGCTCGCCGAGCGCGCCCAGGCGGCGGCGCGCGGCGTCGGCGAAGAGATACCGTGCCGCGAGGAACACGAGCGCGGCGCCCGTCGTGGCCGCCGCGACGACGAGCGCGGTGCCGACCCAGCGACCGAACACGAAGCCCGTCGCCAGCGACAGCACCACCGCGCCCGGGATACTGAGCGCGACGGCCGCCGCGTACACGAGGAAGGCGAGCGCCATCGCGGCGACGAAGTGCGCGTCGGCGAACGCGAGCAGCGCATCGCGGTGGGCCTTCAGCGTCGCGAGGTTGAGCCAGTCGGGCCCGCCGAGCGTGAAAAAGGCCGCGAGCCCGCCGGCGAAGACGGCGCCGATCGCGATGCGGGCAACACGCCCGGCGCGGGAAGCCGCGGCGGCAGGCGGCGGGCCGTCGCTCATCGGCGCCTCACGTCACGCGCCGCGCAGGCGGAAGAGCCGCTTCAGCCAGGCCTTCGATGACGGCGTCAGCGCCTGCTTCTGGCGCTGGTCGGCCGCGCGCCGATTGATCTGCGCGAGCGTCGGATACGTGTGGATCGACGCCGAAAGGTCCGCGGCCTTCATTCCGTGGCCGATGGCGAGCACGCATTCCGCGATGAGCTCGCCCGCGTGCGCGCCGACGATCGCGGCGCCGAGCAGCCGCCCGCGCGGATCGGTGACGAGCTTCGCGAAGCCCTCGCTTTCGTCCTCCGCGCGGGCACGGTCGATCTCGTCGAACGCGAACCGGTAGACGCGATGGTCGAGGCCGCGCTGGCGCGCTTCCGCCTGCGAGGGACCGACGCGCGCGAGCTCCGGGTCGGTGTACGTGCACCACGGCACGACGGCCGATGGCCGGGCCCAGCCGAAGTGGAGGAGCGTGCGGCGGAGGACGACGCCGGCGTGATGCTCGGCGACGTGCGTGAACTGGTGGCCGCCCGCGGCGTCGCCGACCACCTGCACGCGCGGATTGGACGTCGACAGCGTCTCGTCGACGACGATGCGGCCGTTCTCGACGGCGACGCCGGCGGCGTCGAGTCCGAGGCCCTCGAGGTTCGGCGCGCGTCCGGCGGCGACGAGCAGATGGCTCGCCGCGATCTCGGACACGCTGCCGTCGGCGCCGCGCACGGTCAGCCGGATGCGGCCGGCCGCGGGATTGCCGGTGGCGACGCCGCCGACGCCGATGCCGAGATGAAAGCGCACGCCTTCGGCGACGAGCCGCGCGTGGACGACCGCGGCGACGTCTGGGTCTTCGCGCGGCAGGATCTGCGGCCCGAGGTCGACGACGGTGACCTCGCTGCCGAGGCGGCGGAACGCCTGCGCCATCTCGCAGCCGATCGGGCCGGCGCCGATCACGACGAGATGCGGCACCGGCTCGCGCAGATCGAACAGCGTCTCGTTGGTCAGGTACGGAACGTCCGCGAGCCCGGCGATCGGCGGCAGCGTGGGCCGCGAGCCGGTGGCGACGACGAAGTTGCGTGCCGTCAGCGTGCGGCCGGCGACGGCGAATGCCTCCGGCGACACGAAGCGCCCGCTGCCGAGGATGACGTCGACGCCCAGGCCGCGAAAGCGCGCGGGACTGTCGCTGGGCTCGATGCCCGCGATGACGCGCGCGACGCGCTCCATCACGCGGGCGAGATCGGGCTGCGGATTCGCGGGCGCGAGCGCCCAGCGGTCGGCGTGGCGCATCTGGTGCGCGATGCGCGCCGACTTGATGAGCGTCTTCGACGGCACGCAGCCCGACCACAGGCAATCGCCGCCGAGCTTGCGCCTTTCCACCAGCGCGACCTTGGCGCCCAGCGCGGCGCCGCCCGCGGCGACGACCAGTCCGCCGGAACCGCCACCGATCACGACGAGGTCGAACTCGGGCCGCGCCATCGGCGCATCTTACAGGGGGACGCCCGGCGCGCGCCTCAGTGGAAATCGCGCGAGCGCGTGGGCAGCGCGCCGAGGAGCGGCGTGCAATCGGTGAGGCGGCCCGCGAGCACGTGCACGACCACGCCTTCACGCTCCACCTTGCCGTGCACGGCGAGCAGGCGCGAGCCCAGCAGCGCGCGCCGGTGCCGCTCCTGCACGTCGCGCCAGACGATGACGTTGACGACGCCGGTCTCGTCCTCGAGCGTGACGAACACGACGCCACTCGCGGTGTCCGGCCGCTGCCGGCCGATGACGATGCCGGCGACGCGCACGAAGCGGCCGTGCGGGGCGTCCGCGACGGCGGCGGCCGTCAGCATCCGCCGCTCCTCGAGGTGCCGGCGGATCAGCGCCACCGGATGCCGCCGAAGCGTGAGGCCCACGCGGCGATAGTCGGCGACGATGTCCTGGCCCTCGGTAGGCGCCGCGAGGTCCGAGGGCGTGTCGGCGAACGTGGCGCCGGCCTCGTCGCCGGCCCCGGCAAAGAGCGGAGGCAGCCGCTCGACGCCGGCGACGTCCCAGGCCGCGCCGTGACGATGACCGGCGAGCGGCGCGAGCGCGTCGGCGTCCGCCAGCGCGGCCAGGTCGCGGCGATCGAGCGCCGCCCGCCGCGCGAGATCGGTGACGCTCGCGAAGGCCCGCTCCGCGCGCGCCGTGACGATGCGCGCCGCCGCCGCTTCCCTGAGGCCGCTGATCATCCGCAGGCCGAGCCGCAGCGCCGGCTGCGATGCCTGCGGGCCAGGCTCGAGCGTGCACTCCCAGTCGCTCGCCGTCACGTCGGCGGGGTGCACCTGCACGTCGTGCCGCCGGACGTCGGCGACGAGCTGCGCCGGCGCGTAGAAGCCCATCGGCAGCGAATTGAGGAGCGCGGCGGTGAACGCCGCCGGCTCGTAATGCTTGAGCCACGCCGACACGTAGACGAGGAGCGCGAACGACGCCGCGTGCGATTCGGGAAAGCCGTATTCGCCGAAGCCCAGGATCTGCTGGTAGATCTGCCGCGCGAACGACTCCTCGTAGCCGCGCTCCGCCATGCCTGCGACGAGCCGCTCCTCGAATTTCTCCAGGCCGCCCTTGCGCCGCCACGCCGCCATCGAGCGCCGAAGCTGGTCGGATTCGCCGGGCGTGAAGCCGGCGGCGACGATCGCGAGCTGCATCACCTGCTCCTGGAAGATCGGCACGCCGAGCGTGCGCGAGAGCACCTCGGCGACGGCGGGGCTCGGGTACGTGACGTCGTCCAGTCCCTGCCGGCGCCGCAGGTACGGATGCACCATGCCGCCTTGTATGGGGCCGGGACGAACGATCGCCACCTCGATCACGAGGTCGTAGAAATTCGCCGGCTTCAGCCGCGGCAGCATCGACATCTGCGCGCGCGATTCGATCTGGAACACGCCGACGGTGTCGGCGCGCTGGATCATCGCGTAGACGGCGGGGTCCTCGGCGGGCACGTCCTGCATCGCGAGCGTGCGGCCGCGATGGCGCGACACGAGCTCGAGCGCGCGGCGGATCGCCGACAGCATGCCGAGCGCCAGGCAGTCGACCTTGAGGAGGCCCATCGCGTCGAGGTCGTCCTTGTCCCACTGGATGACGGTGCGATCGGCCATCGCGGCGCTCTCGACCGGCACCATGCGCTCCAGCAGCCCGCGCGCGATCACGAAGCCGCCGACGTGCTGCGACAGGTGGCGCGGAAAGCCGATCAGCTCGCCCGTCAGCGCCACCAGCCGGTGGATCACCGGATTGGCCGGATCGAAGCCGGCCTCGCGGATGCGCTCGGGCGCGATGGTGCGGCCATCCCACCACGCGAACATGCCGGTCAGGCGGTCGACCTGCGCGAGATCGAGGCCGAGCGCGCGGCCGACGTCGCGCACCGCGCTCTTCTGCCGGTAGGTGATGAGCGTGGCCGCCAGCGCGGCGCGGTCGCGGCCGTACTTGGCGTAGACGTACTGCATCACTTCCTCGCGCCGCTGATGCTCGAAATCGACGTCGATGTCCGGCGGCTCGTTGCGCTCCTTCGAGATGAAGCGCTCGAACAGCATCGAGAACCGCGCCGGATCGACCTCGGTGATGCCGAGCGCGTAGCACACGGCCGAATTGGCGGCGGAGCCGCGGCCCTGGCAGAGGATGTTGCGCGAGCGCGCGTACGCGACGATGTCCTCGACGGTGAGGAAGTAAGGCTCGTAGCGGAGCTCCGCGATCAGCGCGAGCTCGTGCTCGATCAGCTCGCGCACCTCCGGCGGAGTGGCGTCGACCGTGCCGTAGCGGCGCGCGAGTCCCGCCTCGGTGAGGCGGAGGAGGTGCGACGCGGGCGTGGCGCCGGGCGGCACGATCTCCTCGGGGTACTCGTAGCGGAGCTCGTCGAGCGAGAACGTGCAGCGCTCCGCGATCGCGAGCGTCTGTGCGAGCAGCGCCGGCGGATACAGCGAGGAGAGCCGCGCGCGCGAGCGCAGGTGCCGCTCGCCGTTGCCGTGCAGCGCGTAGCCGCAATCGGCCAGCGGCGTCTTGACGCGGATGGCGGTGAGCGTGTCCTGCAGCGCGCGGCGCGCGCGGGCGTGCATGTGCACGTCGCCGGCGGCGGCCTGCGGCAGGCCCGACGCGCGCGCCAGCGCGTCGTAGCGCTCGAGGCGCACGCGATCCCCGGCGCGCGCGAACAGCTCGACGCCGATGGCGCCGCGGTCACCGAACACGTCCGCGATCCAGCGGGCCGTCGCGACCGGCAGGTCGGCGTCGCCCGCGAGACGCGGATCGAGCGCGGGCAGCCATAGCGCGAGGCAGCGCGGCGCGAGCGCCGCGACGTCGTCGCGGGTGAGCGCATAGCGGCCCTTGGGCGCACTGCGGCGGCCGCGCGTGATGAGCTGCGTGAGATCGCCGTAGCTCTCGCGGTCGGTGGCGTAGAGCGCGAGCTTCAGGCCGTCGGCGAGGGTGAACTCGCTGCCCACGACGAGCGGCAGCCCCGCGTCCCTGGCGGCGAGATGGGCGCGGACGATGCCCGCAAGAGAGCATTCGTCGGTGAGCGCGAGGGCCGAGTAGCCGAGCGCGTGCGCGCGCTCGACCAGCTCCTCGGGGTGCGACGCGCCCCGCAGGAAGCTGAAATTGGACAGGCAGTGGAGCTCGGCGTAGGCGGGCAGCATCGGGGCGGCGGCAGCGACCGTGGTACCGTATGAATATACGGTATCGTACCACCCTCAAGACTTGACGGCTCGGCGGGCGCGCCCCGAAACTCGGAGCCTTTCCGAGGGAGCACGGTTATGACCGGTGGCGCATTGAAGCGAATCGTTGCACTCGGCCTCGCCGTCGTCGCGGGTGGCTGCGCCGCGCCGCCGCCGCGCGCCGGGATCGAGCGTCTCGACCACATCGTGGTGATCTACGCGGAGAACCGCAGCTTCGACAACCTCTACGGCAGTTTCCCTGGCGCCGACGGCCTGGCCAACGCCACCGCCGCGCAGTACACGCAGGTCGATCGCGACGGCAAGCCGCTGGCCACGCTGCCGCCGGTGTGGAAGGGCAAGGACGCCGATCCCGCCTTTCCGAAGGATTTGCCGAACAAGCCGTTTCGCATCGACGCGCCGCCGGTCAACCTGCCGCTGTCCACGCCCACGCGCGACCTCATCCACGAGTTCTATCGCAACCAGGAGCAGATCAACGGCGGGCGCAACGACCGCTTCGTCGCCGCGTCGGATGCGGGCGCGCTGGCGATGGGCTATTACGACGGGTCGTCGCTGCCGCTCTGGAAGTGGGCGCGCGACTACACGCTCGCCGACAACTTCTTCATGGGCGCGTTCGGCGGCTCGTACCTCAACCACCTCTGGCTGATCTGCGCCTGCACGCCCATGGACAGGGACGCGCCGGCGAACCTTCACGCGCAGGTCGACGAGCGCGGCTGGCTGAAGGCGCGGCCGACGTCGCCGGCATCGGTGCTCAACGGCGCCCCCGAGCTCATGGGCGGCGACGTCACGCCCGACGGCTATTCGGTGAACACCACGCAGCCGCCGTACCAGCCCTCGCGCGTGCCGCCGGCAAAGGGGGGCGATCCGCGGCTCGCCGATCCCGCGCAGCACACGCTGCCGCCGCAGACGCTGAAGACCATCGGCGACACGCTGTCGGCGCGGAACGTCTCCTGGGCGTGGTACTCCGGCGCGTGGAACGCCGCCGTGCAGGACGGCATGCAGCCGGCGGGCGTGGCCCGGAAGGTCATCGCCACCCGCGAGAACGGCGCGCCGTATTTCGTGACCCACCACCAGCCGTTCAACTATTTCGCGCGCTTCGCGCCCGGCACGGCGGACCGCGCGGAGCATCTCAAGGATTACGATGACCTCGTCGCGGCGATCGACAAGGGCACGCTGCCCGCCGTGGCGTTCTACAAGCCGCAGGGCGTCCTGAACCAGCATCCCGGCTACGCGGATGTCCTGTCGGGCGACGAGCACATCGCGATGCTGATCGAGCGCATCAAGGCGAGCCCGCTCTGGCGGTCGACGGCCATCATCGTCACGTACGACGAGAACGGCGGCTTCTGGGATCACGTGGCGCCGCCGAAGGTCGACCGCTGGGGACCGGGGACGCGCATTCCGACGATCATCGTGTCGCCGTACGCGCGGCGCGGCTTCGTCGATCACACGAGCTACGATACGACGTCGATCATCAAGTTCATCACGCGGCGGTTCGCGCTGGAGCCGCTGCCGGGCGCGCGGGCGAGCGCGGGCGACCTGACGAACGCGTTTGATTTCGCGCAGTGAGGGGCGGTGCGGCGAGCGCGCGCCGCGGCCTCGCCGCCGTCCCGCGCGGCGTATGGGCGCTCGGCCTCGTCAGCATGTGCATGGATCTCTCGTCCGAGCTCATCCATTCGCTGCTGCCGCTCTACATGGCCGTCGGCCTCGGCGCCAGCGCGTTCGTCATCGGCATCGTCGAAGGGGTGGCCGAGGCGCTGGCGCTCGTCGTCAAGGTGTTCTCGGGCGTCATCTCCGACGTCTTCCGCCGCCGCAAGCCGCTGGTGCTGGCGGGCTACGGGCTCGCCGCCGTCAGCAAGCTCGCGTTCCCGCTCGCGACCGCGCTCGAGTGGGTCGTGGCCGCGCGGTTCGCCGATCGCGTCGGCAAGGGCATCCGCGGCGCCCCGCGCGACGCGCTGATCGCCGACATCACGCCCGCCGACCTGCGCGGCACCAGCTTCGGGCTGCGGCAGGCGCTCGACACCGTCGGCGGCGTCGGCGGGCCGCTGCTCGCGGTGGCCGGCATGGCGTATTTCGCCGGCGACTTCCATTCCGTGTTCTGGGTGGCGGTGTTTCCGGCGGCGCTGTGCGTGCTGGTGCTGATCTTCGGCGTGCAGGAGCCCGAGCGCGCCGACGCCGGCGAGCCGCGCAGGGCGGGGCTGCGCGCGGCGGACGTGCGGCGCCTCGGCCGCGCGTACGCGGTGGTCGTCGCGGTCGCGGCGGTCCTGACGCTCGCGCGTTTCTCGGAGGCGTTTCTGGTGCTGCGGGCGCAGGACGTCGGGGTGCCGGTGGCTTCCGCGCCGTGGGTCATGGTCGTGATGTCGGTCGTCTACGCGCTCGTCGCGTACCCGGCGGGCGCCGCCGCCGACCGCGGTCTCGGACCGCGGCTGCTGTGGTCGGGGTTCGTGGCGCTGATCGCCGCCGACCTGGTGCTCGCGCGCGCCGGCGACGCGGGGACCGTGTACGCGGGCGCGGCGCTGTGGGGCCTGCACATGGGACTTACGCAGGGGCTGCTCGCCGCGCTCGTCGCGGCCGCCGCGCCGGCGGACCTCCGCGGGACGGCGTTCGGCGTGTTCAACCTCGTCTGCGGCGTGGCGCTGCTGCTCGCGAGCGGCGTCGCGGGCTGGCTGTGGCAGTACGTCGGGCCCGCGGCGACCTTCTACGCGGGCGCGGGCCTCACCGCCGTCGCGCTCGCCGTGCTGCTGCTCCGGGGCGGCGACGTCGGCAAGCTGGCGACGCCCGCGTAAGATCGTGCCGTCCGCGCACGACCAACGCAGACGACGGCCGCGCGTCGCGCCGCCGCTTTCATGGAGCCGCCGATGACCGACGCCGTTTCGACCGCCCCCGCCGCCGCGCCGGCCGCCGGCACGCTCTACTACCGGCACGCGCTGGCGGTGCGCGTGATGCACTGGGTCAACGTCGTGTGCCTCACGATCCTGCTGATGAGCGGCCTGCAGATCTTCAACGCGCACCCGGCGCTCTACTGGGGCAAGTCGTCGTACACCGGCGCGCCGCCGCTGCTGCAGATCGGGGTCAGGGAGCAGGTCGCCGGCGAGAAGGGCGACGAGGGCATGGTGGGCGTCACGCGCGTGTTCGGCCGCGAATTCGACACCACCGGCGTGCTCGGCCTGTCGCGCGACGACGACGGCCTGCATGCGCAGGCGTTTCCCGGCTGGATCGCGATTCCCGCGCATCAATGGCTGTCGATGGCGCGCTCGTGGCATTTCTTCTTCGCCTGGCTCTTCGTCGTCAACGGCCTCTGCTATCTCGCGTACTCGCTCTGGAGCCGCCACCTCGCGCGCGATCTCGTCCCCACCGGCGGCGAGCTCCGAACCATCGGCCAGTCGATCCGCGATCACCTGCGCTTCCGGCACGAGACCGGCGAGGCCGCGAAGCGCTACAACGTGCTGCAGAAGCTCGCCTACCTCGCCGTGATCTTCGTGCTGCTGCCGCTGATCGTGCTGATGGGTCTCGCGATGTCGCCGCGCGCGGATGCCGTCTTCGCCGGCTGGGTCGACATCGTCGGCGGCCGCCAGTCGGCGCGCACGCTCCACTTCGTCGTCGCGTGGCTGATCGTCGGGTTCGTGGCCATCCACGTATTCCAGGTGATCGTCACGGGGCTCTGGAACAACCTGCGCTCGATGATCACCGGCCGCTATCGCGTGCCGCCGGAGGCCCGTCATGAGTGACCCGCGAAGCTCGTCGCGGCGGCGCTTTTTCGCGCGCATCGCCGGCGCCGCCGCAGCGCTGGCGCTCGCCGGCTGCCAGAAGCTTTCGCAAAGCGAATGGTTCCCCAAGGTGCTGGGCGTCGGCGAGCGGCTGTCCGCCGCCGCGGGCGCGGCGGTGGCCGGCCGCAAGGCGATGGCGCAGGAGTTCACCGAGGCGGATCTCTCGCCGTCGTTTCGCAGCAACGGAACGTCGCGGCCGCAGAGCGCCGAGTACGAGGCGCTCGCGGCGGGCAGCTTCGCCGACTATCGGCTCGTCGTCGACGGGCTCGTCGCGCGCCCGGGCCGCTACTCGCTCGCGGACTTGCGCGCGCTCGACGCCCGCACGCAGATCACGCGCCACGATTGCGTCGAAGGCTGGAGCGCGATCGGCAAGTGGAAGGGCGTTCCGCTCGGCAGGCTGCTCGAGGCGGCGCAGCCCGCGGCGCAGGCGCGGTTCGTGGTGTTCCACTGCGCCGACCCGATGGACGACGACGGCACGAGCCCGTACTACGAGAGCGTCGACATGGACGACGCGTGGCATGCGCAGACGATCCTGGCCTACGAGCTCAACGACAAGCCGCTGCCCGTGGAGAACGGCGCGCCGCTGCGCCTGCGCGTCGAGCGGCAGCTCGGATACAAGCACGCGAAATACGTGATGCGCATCGAGCTCGTGGAGAGCTTCGCGACGATCGCGGGCGGCAAGGGCGGCTACTGGGAGGACCAGGGCTACCAGTGGTACGCCGGGATCTGAGGCCGCTTCCTTGGGGCAGTCGCACGCGCGAGTGCCGCCGCCGGCCCCGAGGGAGCTCGAGCCATATCTCGCGCTAGCGGGTTTCGCACGCTCGCAGGCTTTAGCTCGCGGTCACTCGGATCCCGGCTCACAAGACAACGTACTGCGCAGATGCACGGCTGCCTCGGGGCGGGCGGATGGGCTCGCGTTCGGGCGCCTTTGTCGCCGTCGGCCGGGCGCGCGCGGTTTTTCACCGGGGGGTCGTGGGTTGACCCCCCCTGAAAAACCGTCCCGCGCGCCGCCGACACGCCTGGCGACAACGAAGCCCACGCGAGCCGATCCGCCCGCCACGAGGCAGCACTTCGGCACAGCGCGAAGTGGATGGATATCCGCTAGCTGAACAGCCCATGCAGGAACCACTCGCCGTCGTCGATGCCGTAGCGATGATCGCGATAGAGCCACACCGTTTCGCCGTGCGGCGTTTCCGCGACGAAATAGTCGCGTTTCACGTCGCGGCCATCCCACCAGCCCGATTCGATGCGCTCCGGGCCGTCCTTAAGCACCCACGGCGATTGCTCCAGCAGATGACCCACCGGCTGCGCTTCGGCGAGCAGCCACAGCGGTCGCGGCGCGTCCGGGAGCGGCGCGGCGTTCGCGCTCGCGGGCGTGGCGTCGCGCAACGCGAGCTCCGGCCGATGCTCCGCATGCGGGACGATGCGCGTGACGGCGTCGTCGCCGAGCCGCGCGCGCAGGCGGTCGACGAGCGGAACGATCGCGGCGTCGGCTTCGTCGCCGGGCAGCAGGCCCAGGTTGCGGCCCGCGAGCGGTGCCGTTTCCTCGCTCGTGAGCGTCAGCGCTTCCACCGGCGCCGGCAGCGCCACGCGCGCGAGGCGCTCGCGCAGCACGCCGTTGAGATGCGCCGCCGCGCGCGCCGGCGCGCCCAGCCGAAACGGCACCACCGTGGGCTGCAGTCCGCGCCGCTGCAGATAGTGCTCGTGCGCCAGCGTGAGCGAGAGCTGCACCGCGCCGAGGCCGCGGGCGGTGAGCCACGCGGCGAGCTCGTGCACGACGCGATTGAGCGCGAACGACAGCGCCTCGGCGTCCGCCACCGGCGCCGGCAGCTCGAGGCGGCGCGCGAAGCGCGGCGGCGGCACGAAAGGCACGCGCGGATCGGCGGTGCGCGCGAGCGCGCGGTCGATGATGTCCAGCAGCGCGCTGCCGCACCGGCGCGCAAGCGCATCGCGCGGCAGCGCCGCGGCTTCGCCGAACGTGGTGACGCCGGCGGAGGCGAGCATCTCCAGCGCGGCGGGATCGGCGCCGGTGAGCGCCAGCGGCAACGGCGCGAGCGCCTGCGGCAAGTCGTGCGGCTCGCGGACCAGCGTGCGCCGGCGCGCACGGGCGAGGAGAAGCGCCGCGGTGGGGGTGGGCGCGAACGCGAGCTCGACGCCGTAGCCCTGCGCCCGCACGCCCTGCGACAGCCGCGCGACGAGCCGCCGCAGGCCGCCGAACAGGCGCGCGCTGCCGCCCACCTCGGCGACGATCGCCGAAGGCAGCGCGAGGCTCGTCTGCGGCGTGAACTGCAGCACCCACGTGGCGAGCTGCGCGAGCGCGTCTTCCTCGGCGCCGGGATCGCGGTCGCGCAGCGCGATGTCGGGAGCGAGCGCCAGCGCGCCCGAGATCGCGAGGCCGCGCCGCACGCCGGCCTCGCGGGCCGCGGCGTTCGCCGCCACCACCTGCGGCACGCGGCCGCCGCTGCTCACGACGAAGCGGCGCGCGCTCTCGGCTTCGGTCCACGCGCGGGCGTAGACGTCGAGCGGCAGCGCGGGGAAGAAGAGGGCGGCCCAGAGCATGGCAGGCGCCGGCACGGCGCGAGGGAAGCGCGACGCCGCGCTACGCGGGCGAAGCTGCCGCATTCCAGATCCGCGCCTCCGAGTAGCCGAGCTCGGCGAGCTCGGCCGAGCGCAGATGGGCTTCGTTGGCGCAGAAGAATTCGTCGAGCTGCGGCGGCGCGACGTGGGTGCCGGCGAGCATCGCATGCGCCTGCCCGCGATGATGGATCTGGTGCTGGAACAGATGCGCGAGGAGCCGGGTGAGCGGCTCGTGCAGCACGCCTTCGCGGCGCGTCACCGCCACCGGGAGATCGAGCGTTTCATCGGTGAGACCCACGCAAAGATCGACCAGCCGGCGGTCGACGTCGCGCTGGGCCGCGGCGAGCGCGGCACAGTCGTCGAACGGCTCCTCGGGATCGAAGTAGCGGCGGGCGTCGCGGTTGACCTCGCGGCGCGCGACGGCGCGCTCGAGGGCGTCGACGTAGTACCAGTCGACGGTGACGATGTGATTGAGCGTGGCCTTGAGCGACGGAAAGAAGCTCGTGCGCGGCGCGACGAAATCGGCGTGCGACAGCCGGGCGCACGCGGTGAGCAGCCGATGGTTCGACCAGGCGTTGTTGTAGGCCATCGTGGCGAGATGATGCGGAAGGCGGCCGGCCATGACGATCCTTTCAGTGCGTGGCGGGGGCGCGGCGCCGCGAGGGCAGCCCTGGAAGGCCGGGAGCAGCGCCAGCGCGGACGGCGAGATAACGATCGCTCGGCAGGTCGTGCGCGAGCCTGGCCGGCGACGGCGCCCGGCCGAAGCCGCCGCCGACGTCGAGGACCACGGGCTGCGGCAGCCCGGCGCCGCGGCGCTTCAGCACGCGCACGACCAGCCGGCCCTCGCCCGGCGACAGCGCGAGGCGCAGCGGCGCCGCCGTGGCGCTGCCGTGCTGGCCGGGGCGGCGCCACAGCACACCCCACGTGCCGCCTTCGCGCGCGGCCACCTGCAGCCGCCGCAGCACACGGTCGTCGTGCGCTGCGAGCCACGCGAACGCGGCGCCGCACTCCGGCGCGCGCAGCGCCTGCTCGTACGCCCACAGCGCGTCCTTGGCGTCGCGGCAGCGCACGACGAAAAAACGCGCGAGATCGAGGCCCGCCGCGGCCAGCGCCGGCGCATACGGGCGATGCGGCGGCGCGATCCAGACGACGTCGCGCTTTTGCGTCTGCACCCGCACCAGCGCCGGCAGCGCGAGCCGCAGCTCGCCGATGCCTTCGCGCTCGATGAGCATTTCGGTGAGCGCGCCCTGCGGCCACCCGCGTCCCGGCAGCGCGGCGTCGAGTGCCGCGAAGCCGGACGGCAGCGTGGCGGGCTCGGGCGCGCAATCGTCGCCGCGCCAGATGGCCGGATGGGACAGCAGCGTGGCGAGCGCGGGGTTCATCAGCGGGCCGGTGCGCACGAAACGGGCTTCGCGCTCACCGCGAATGAAAAGCTCACGCGCCTTCCTGCATCGCCTTTTTCATCCGGCGATCCATTTCATCGGGCGCGACGTCCTCGACGTGCGTGGCGACCGTCCACACATGGCCGAACGGATCGGCGAGCGTGCCGCTGCGATCGCCGTAGAACTGGTTCTGCAGGGGCTTTTGTGAAGTGCCGCCGGCGGCGAGGGCGCGCGCGAACGTGGCGTCGACGTCCGGCACGTAGAACAGCAGGCTGACCGGCGTGCCGCCCAGCGTTTGCGGGCTCTTGTGGCCCATCTCCGGCATTTCGTCCGCGAGCATGACGATGCCGCCGCCGATGCGGAGCTCGGCGTGGCCGATGCGCTCGCCCATCGGCAGGCGGAAGATCTCGGTGGCGCCGAAGGCGCGCTTGTAGAAATCGATGGCGCTGGCGGCGCCGCGGACGATGAGATACGACGTGACGCCGGCGTAGTCGGCGGGAACGGGATTGACGGCCATCGATGGGCTCCTGGAAAAAGACAACCGGGGAAGATCAGCGCCGCGCGAGCGTCTTGCGCACGACGGCGCCGCCGTCGCCGTCTTCGCGGACGATGGCGAAGCCGGCGGAAAGATAGAGCGGCAGCGGGCCGGTGTGGTTCTCGGCTTCGCCGGCCTCGCCGCGCCGTGCGTAGGCCTCGACCGCGCGGAGGCCGTCGCGCTCGAAGCCCTCGCACGCCGCCGCGAGCAGCCGCCGCGCGACGCCCTGGTGGCGATACGGCTTGGCGACGACGAAGCACGCGATGGCGCCCACGGCGGCCGCTTGCGGGTCGCGTTCCTCGCGCAGCGCGGGGATCCTGACCTTCGGCGTGGCGTTGCACCAGCCGACCGGCTTGTCGCCGGCATACGCGAGATAGCCCTGCAATTCGCGGGCGGCGATGAGCGTTGCCACCGCCGCGCGGTTCTCCGCGCCGGTCCAGCGGTTCCACGGCTTGATCTCCGCCGGCGCCCACAGGAAATGGCAATAGCACGACGCCCAGCGCGGGTTGTCGGCGAACGCGTCGCCGTCGAAGAACGCGAAGTAATCGGCGCTCGTCGCCGGCGTGAGCGCGCGGATGGAAAGCTGCGGCGGCTCGCCGTGCGGCGCGGTGATGGGCTGGTCCACGTCACCACCCGCCATTGCGGCGCACGATGCCAACGGCGAGGCCTTCGATGGCGAACGCCGTGTGGCGCGGATCGACGACGATGGGCGCGAAATCCGGGTTCTCCGGCAGGAGCAGGATGTCGCGGCCGCGGCGCTTCAACCGCTTGACGGTGACTTCGTCACCCGACGCGCCCGAGAGACGCGCGACGACGATCTGGCCGGAGCGCGCTTCGGCGGTGCCGTGGACGGCGAGGAGATCGCCGTCGTGGATGCCGGCATCGCGCATCGACAGGCCGGTGACGCGGAGCAGGTAGTCGGCGCGGGGCGAGAAGAGCTCGGGATCGACGCGGTAATGGGCCTCGATGTGCGGGGCGGCGAGCAGCGGCGCGCCGGCGGCCACGCGCCCCACGAGCGGCAGCAGGCCCTGCACGGGCACGCCGGGAAAATGTCGCAGCTTGAGGCCGCGCGACGCGCCTGCCTGGATTTCGAGCACGCCCTTCTTTTCCAGCGCGCGCAGGTGATCCTCGGCCGAGCTCGGCGTGGAAAACCCGAGTCCCGTGGCGATTTCCGCGCGGGTGGGCGGGCGGCCCGACGTTTCGATGTGGCTGCGGATCCAGTCGAGGATCTGCTGCTGCCGTGACGTGAGCGTGGGCGGCGTGTCCGGGAGCCCCTGATCGTGGAAGCGGAAGGGCGTGCGGGGGTTGCCTGGGCGGGGCGGCATGGGGTGGCCGGTACTGCTGGAGTACCGTATGAATATGCGGTATCTGCAGTATAGCGTCTCGCGCGCGACGGTCAACCCCCGTCCGCGGTGGGCGAAAAAAGGCCCGTCGCGAATGCGCGCGGCGGGCCGATGAAGCGGACGCGGGCTAGTTGAGCGTGACCTGGGTGATGCGCGTACCCCAGTTGCCGAGCGCGCCGCGGGTGCCGCCGCAGGTGGCGTCCAGCAGGTAGGCGGCGTACGTGCACGTCTGCCCGATGTACTCGCTCGCGAACCAGATCGTGTTGCCGTCCGACGCCGCCGCGCCGTAGTCGCCCCAGCGCGGGCGCGGCGGAGCGGTCAGCGGCCGATAGCCGGAGAAGCCGTCGGCGGGGCCCGCGCCGGCAGCTGCGACGTGGATGTCGCCGGCGCCGGCCTTCGCGTCGAGCGCGACGTACGCGGCAGTGGGGAAGTAGTCGTTGCCCACCAGCGTGAACGCCATCACGCCGCGCCCGTTGTTGAGCACGCCGATCGCGGGATAGGTGACGTTGTTGCCCTTGAGCGCGACGAGCCCCTGCTGCACCACCTTGCCCGCGCCGGGATTCAGCACGAAGTAGGCGATGCCTGCCCGCGTGACCTGAGCGCCGTTCGCGCCGACGTCGCCGGTGACGTTCACGCCGGTGTCGAGCGCGCCCCACAGCCTGCCGTTGGCGTAGGTGACTTGCTGCATCCGCGAGTCGTTGCTGTCGAGCCGGTAGATCGCGTTGTTGGCGCGGCCCGTCGCGCCGGCGATGGCGGAGAAGCAGTTCGTTGCCGTGTCGGCGAGGCAGCTCCGCAGCGGCGTGTCACCCGCCTTCTGGTTCGACGACGGCGGCACGCCGTAGCCGATCGTCGTGACCGCCTTGATGTCGAGCGAGAGCGCCGGCGTGGCGGTATCGAGCGACTGCGTGTTGCCGATGCCCCACACCAGGATCTGGTTCGACTCGCCCGAATCTTCGAACACCGCGAGCGAGCTCATCAGGTATTCGGTGCCGCCGTTTTCGGTCGCGTACGACGTGCCCGGCGATTGCGCGGGCCACACCGTGAAGCCGGGGAACGGAATGTCCGGATCGCCGGTGTTGATCAGCACCACGGGCACCGAGCCCGCGAGGCTCGCCAGCGCGTGCTTGCCGAGCGCATAGATCTGCGCGCCGTAGAAGCCGCCGCCGAACACCGAGAACTCGTTGGTGGTGAGGTAGAGGCCGCTCGCGTCGGCGCCGATGTGCGGATAGTCGCCGAGGCAGAAGCCCAGGCTGCACTGGTGGTTCGGCGTGCCTTGCGTGCCGTTGTTCTGCACCGGGAGCTTGTAGACGACCCACGCCCCCGTCGGATCGGCCGTCGCGCTGACGGCGATGTCGAGGTGGTTCGTGCCGCTCAGCGCGGCGGTCGTGCCGACGTGATCGAGCGTGAGCACGACGTGAAACCACCGCTGCGTGTCCGCGTCGAAGAGGCACACGGGGTCGGTGATCGACGGGCCCCGCTGACCGGCGTTGGGACCGGTGCGGATGATCGCCGGCGCGTAGCCGTAGAACGTGTTGAGGTCGATCGCCCCCGTCTTCGCGTTGCCGGCCGTGTCCCAGACGCGCAGCACGTCGTTGACCGACGAGAGCACGAAGCCGTTGCCGACGCACAGCGCCTGGTCGGGCGGCTCGACCGAGAACTGGTTGCCGCCATTCGCGAAGCGCTGCTGGAAGAAGTTGAGGCCGGCGAAGCTGCGGACCATCTCAGGATTCGATTTCGCCTTGCCCGAGCCGCCGGACTTGCTGCCGCCGCCGTGGGCGCGCGCGATGGACCGGTTCACGAGCTTGCCGCCGTCTTCGAGGGCGTCGTCGCCGCCGTCGCCGCCGTCGGCATCGTCGCCGACGACCGTGGTGTCGATTTCATCGGCGACGGCGCTGTTCGACGGCGGGCCGAACGGGGGCGCGCTCACGGACGTGGTGGATGACGGCTTCAGCGTCATGTTGAATGGCGCCGCCAGGGCCACGCTCGCGATCGCGAACGTGAAGGCGGCTGCGGCGCCGACGACCATGGGTAGGGTCGCGCTGCTGCTTGATTTCATCGGTGAATCCCCCAAGCGATTGGTTGGACGAATCGTCCGATCGGACGATCGCTCCGTCCGGGAGGAGCGTTCCACAGGAAAAACAGGAACCGATCCCGGCGCGGAGCGCTAATACTACGCGCATTACGTACGTGTAACCCCTCATTCGTACTGACAGCACCGACGCCCGGGCGGGGCACCCCGCCAGCGGCGCGCGTTCGGCGCCCGAAAAGCAACGGGCCGGCGAAATGCCGGCCCGTTGCGTTGCTGCAGAAAAACGTGCGGCTACTTCTTCACGTCGACGCCGATCAGCTGTGCCTCGTCGGTGCCGCTCTTGTTGTCGAGCGTGATCACCATGATGCCCTTCGCCGGCGTCAGCGCCCATTCCGCGGAGTTGATCGAAATGACGTTCGTCGAGTCGGTGGCTCCCGGCGCGACCGTGGCGAAACCGCCCTGGCTGATGGCGCTCGCCCAGACGTTGTACTTCGCCGAGCCGCTGACTTGCTTGCTGCCGCCGTTGATGAGATCGAAGCTCGCCGCGTGATACGTGATGCGCGGATTCGCCGCCGACAGGCAGGGCTCGCCGGCGCGGCAAAGCCGCGACGAGAGCACCGGCAGCAGCGCCGTCGAGCTGTCGGTCGGCGCCGTGGCCAGGAAGTCGACGGCCGCACCCGCGGAACGGGTGCTGAACACGAACGCGCCCATCCGGCCGTTGAACGTCCCGGTCTGCACCGCACCCTGATCGACGCCGACGACGATGTAGTCGTCCACGCCGTCACCATCGACGTCCACGTAGATGTCGAACTCGTTCGTCGACGCATTGGACCAGCGGTCGTACGTGTTGACCGCGAAGACCACGAGCTGGCTCGTGGCGGTGAACGGGAAGGACTGCACCCCGATCGCGCGCACGTCGTTCGACACCTTGCCCTTGACCTTCTTGTCCTCGATGCCCCACGCGTAGAAGTCCGCGTCACCGGCGATGGCGCCGTTCTTGTTGGTGACGACCGCGACAGCGGAGGGATCGGTGCCCCTGAACTCGCCGTTGCCGATGGACGTCGACACGCTGGCGCTCGCGCGCGGCACGAAGTAGTAGGGCACCCGCAGCGTCACGCCGGCGTTGTCCGTGGCCGTGGCCGGCGTGAACTGCACCAGACCTCCGACCTCGACGAACGACAACCCCGCCCCGTTGGACGGGCCGACGCCGCCGACCGGCACCTTCAGCGTCACCGCGACGTCGCTCTCGCCGTTGGCCGGCACGGTCACCGACGCCTTGTCGAAGGTCACCGTATGCGCTGCGCCCTGCGGCACGGCCTGCGCGACGTTGAACTTCGCCGGCGTCGAGCCGTTGTTGCGGAGCTTGATCGTCTTCGTGTTCGAGAAGTCGTTCTTCATCTCCTCGAAGCCGAAGTTGACCGACACCGCGAACTTCTCGCCGTTGGCGCGCGCCACGACCTGCGAGGCCGTCGACTTCGCCGGTTGCACGAGACCCGTGCCGCCGCGGCTCGTCGCGTAACCGACCACGCCGGACGGCAGCCCGGTGTTGACGATCGACGCCTTGATGTCTTCGACGCTCCAGGTCGGATGCGCCTGGCGCGTGAGCGCTGCGACACCTGCGACGTGCGGCGAAGCCATCGACGTGCCGGAGAGGATCAGCGCGCCGTTGCCGGAGCCGTTCTGCGTCGAGATGATGCTGACGCCCGGGCCCGTGATGTCGGGCTTGAGCGCGCTGTCACCGGTACGCGGACCGCGCGACGAGAAGCTCGCGAAGCTCGCGAATCCAGGATTCGCGATCAGCGCAGGCGTGACGAGGGCGCCGAGCCCGTTGGCGGCACTCAGCTTCCCGCCGTCGGAGGACCCGTTCGTCGACGGGCCGCGCACGCCCAGGAACGGGATCGTGACGAGGTACGGGACGCCGGTGTCCGGATTCGACGTGATGGGGCCTTCGAACGGGGGCAGCGTGCCGTCCGTATTTACCATCACGACCGCCATTGCGCCGGCCTGCTGGCCGTAAATTGCCTTGGCGACGCGCGCGCAGGTACCGCGATTGACGACCGCGATCGTGTTCGGCGGCAAAGGCCCGCCGAACGCGGCGACGCTGCAGCCGATCGACTCGTCCTCGAGCGTGGCGGGGTTGTTGGTGATCACCTTGACCGTGTAGGACAACGGTCCCGGGAATGCATACCCGTTGGCGTTGATTGCCGTCATCGTCACGCCGTTCGCCAGCGCGATCGTCGCGCCGGGGAATGTCTGCGTGGGGTCCATCGCCGCGGTCGAGATTGCACCTGCTGCGGTGCCCGGCGAGCCGGTGATGTATTGGTTCGGCCCGTTGTTGCCGGCCGACGTCACGACGATCACGCCAGCCTTGGCCGCATTCGTCGTTGCCTCTGCGGAAGGGTCGTCGGTTGAGCCGAACGGAGAGCCCAGCGACATGTTGATGACGTCCATGTCGTTGTCCACCGCCCATTCGATGCCGTCCACCGTGGCGTCGGTCGAGCCGCCGCAGCCGAACACGCGGACCGCGTAGAGATCGGCCTTGGGCGCGACGCCGGGTCCGATGATCCACTGGTTGTCGGTGAACGTCGTGGCGTTGTACGTGCCGCCGTAGGTGGTGCCGGCCGCCGTGACGCCCGAGCCCGCGGCCGTGCCCGCCACATGCGAGCCGTGGTCGTTGCAGTCGAGCGGATTGGGATCGGGATGCGGCACCGGCTGGTAGGTGTCGCTGGCGGGGTCGGCGTCGTAGCTGTCGCCGACGAGGTCGATGCCGCCCTTGACGCGGGGCGCGGCGGGCCCGAACCAGGCCGGGTTGGCCGCGGACGTTTCCGCCGCGTGCGCCGCCGTGTACGCGGCGATCGTGCCGGGACCGCCGAAGTTCGCGTGCGTGTAGTCGATACCGGTGTCGATGATGGCGATCTTGACGCCTTCGCCGCGCAGGCCGAGGGACTGCCAGACGCCGGGCGCGCCGATCAGCGGCACGCCGTGGATGTTGGTGGGACGCACGAGCTGCAGCGGCCGAACCGCCGCGACGCCTGCCACGGCCGCGAGCTGGTCGACCTTGCTGGCGGGCATCCGGACCTTGAGACCGTTGTAGGCCGCCTGGTAATCGCCGAGCACCGTGCCGCCGAGGGCCGCGATGGTGCCGCGCAGGCCGTTCTGCGCGCCGCGCAGCCGTGCCTTGATCGCATCCTTTTCCGCCTTGGTGAGCTTGCGGCCCGCGTTGCCCTGCGCCACGGCAACGGGGTCGCCGGTGAGCTGGACCATGACGGTGACATTCTGGTTGCCCACGCCGAGCGGCACCCATTTGGGCGTGACGGCTTCGGGCGTTGCCGCGACTTCGGGCCGTACGGCGCCCACGTTCGTGACCGCGATCGCGCCCAGGACGAGCGTGAGCGCAGCGATTCCGCGCCTTGCATGGTGATGCATTGAGTTCCCCCAGAGGATTCGACTACGAGGACAGCCGGCCGGTCGGGCCGCCTGCTTCACAGGCACTTCAGCGCGTCGGTCGGACGAGCTGAGTGGCGGCGATCTTGGAGGTGAAACCCGTAGGGGTCAATGAAGGTTTCCCGTACGTGAAATTCCCGAACGGGCGACGTCGGCCCAGCCGCCGCTGGCCTGCGACGCCACGCATGCCTCGATGAATGCCATCGTGTGCGCGGCTTCGGCGATGTTCGGGTACGCGACCGCCGGCGCCGGGGCGCCGAGGAGGCGCGCAGCCCGCTCGTGCGCGAGGTCGCCGTAGACGTTCGCGAACGCCTCGCGCAATCCCTCCGGGTGGCCGCGGGGAAAGCGGCCGGACGCCAGGATGTCGGCCGGAAGGCCCGGGTCGCCGCGGCCGATGACGCGCATCGCCTCGCCCTGCATGGCCAGCCTTAGGTAGCTCGCCTCGCGATGCGACCAGTCGAGCATCCCCTTCTCGCCATAGATGCGAAGCCGGATGTCGTTCTCGCTGCCGGCCGCCGCCTGCGTCACGTTCATCGTGCCCCGCACGCCGCCGTCGAACTCGACCAGCGCCGAGACGTAGTCGATCACCTTGCGGTCGGGCATCACGGCGCGCACGTCGGCCACCACGCGGCGGATCTCGCGATCGATGGCGAACGACGCGAGGTGCTGCGCGTGACAGCCGATCGAGCTCATCACGAGCGCCAGTCCGCTGCGGTCGGGATCGAGCAGCCACCGGAGACGGTTGTTCTTCGGCGCGTCCTCGAGGCGCACCGCGAGGCCGTTCTGGATGTACTCGATCTGGACGAAGCGCACGGCGCCGATCGCACCGGCATTGACGAGGCCCCGGGCGTGCCGCGTCATCGGATAGGCGGAGTAGGCATGCGCCACGGCGAAGAGCCGCTCGTTGGCCTTCGCCCGCGCGACGAGATCGAGCGCCTCGGCGTGCGTGAGGCTCACCGGCTTGTCGCCGATGACGTCGAGCTTCGCGTCGAGCGCGCGCGCGGCGTGCGGGTAGTGCGTGTCGTTCGGCGTCATGATCGCGACGGCCTCGATGCCGTCGGGACGGCCGCGCTCCTTCTCGATCATTTCCGCGACGTCGCCGTAGCTTCGCGAAGCGTCGACGCCGAGCACCGGCCCTGCCGCGCGCGAGCGCGCCGGGTCGCTGGAAAAGACCCCGGCGCTCACCTTCCACCAGCCGTCGAGCTCGGCCGCGCTTCGGTGCATCTCGCCGATCCACGCGCCCGGGCCGCCGCCGATAACGCCGAGCCGCAGCGGGCGTCCCAATCGTTGCCGCAATTCATGCATTCGTTCCGCTCCTTGGAAGATCAGATGCCGCGCGCCCAGAATTCGCAGAAGCGCTCGATGTTGCCCGGCAGATATTGCGCGTAGCCCGACCAGCCCTCGTACTTGGGCAGCTTCAGCGTCCGCATCGCCTCGTCGAAGCACTTGCCCTGGCTCGCGAGCTCGCGCGTTGCGTTCGACAGGTCGGTCAGGTACTCCTTGACGGCGCGCACGTCGTCCTTCGTTCCCATGCGTCCGCCGGGGCCCGGATGGCCCGGAATGAGCGTGGTCCAGTCGAGCGCCAGCACGCGGTCGATCGACGCGAACCAGTCGGGCAGGTAGCCGTCCGGCATGTCGCGGAACATCACCGCCTGCACTGGAACGAAATCGACCGCGAACAGTATCTTCTCCTTCGGCAGCAGGACGACGATCGAGTCGTCGGAATGGTTGCGCCCCACGTAGATCAGGTCGACGCGCGTGCCGCCGAGCTCGAGGGTGCTCCGCTCGTCCACCACCATGTCCGGCATCACGACGTCCGGCGACTTCAACACCTCGAGCCGCGCCCGCGCGTTGCGATGCGCGACGACGGCGGCGCCGGCATCCTTGAACGGCTTGCCGCCGGCGCTGTGGTCGTAGTGGTGGTGGCTGTAGATCAGGTAGCGGATCGGCGCCGGCGTGATCCGGCGGATCTCCGCGAGATAGGCTTCCGCCGCCTGCGGCCGCTGGAACGCGATGGGATCGGTGGCGATGACGCCGGCCGGCGTCACGACGAACATCGATTGCGCCCCGCCGTAGCGGAAGACGTAGACGTTGTCGGCGACCCTGGTCGTGGCGTAGGCGGGCGCCGGCGCGGTCGCGGGTGCGGCGGCAGGCGGCGGCGACGCGGCGGGCGCCGGCGTGGGCGATGGCGCCTGGGCCGAGGCGCCTAGCGACCACGCCCAGGTCAGCAGCACGACGTGGAACTCGAGCCACAACGCGAATCGTTTCATGCCCTGCTCCGGCGGCTGCGGGGGAGCCATTATCTACGAAGCGTGCGCCGGCCGGCCGCGCGGCCGGGGGAAGCCGCCCGAGGCGCCACCGCGACTTGACGCCGTCGAGGGAATGGGCGTCTGATGGCGCCTTCCGTCCACCTCTCGCAAGGAGACGCATCATGGCCCGCAAAGCCCCCGCCGCACCCGCCGCCAAGGCCGCCCCGAAACGCAAGGCGCGCAAGCGCACGAGCGCCCCGAAGGCGGCGAAGGCGCCCGCCAGCGCGTTCTCCGGCTTTGCCGCGCCGCAGATGCCGGATTTCGGCGACATGGGCAAGATGGCCAAGATGGCGAAGATGATGACGCCGGAGCAGGCGATCGAGCTCTACAAGACGAACGCGAAGATGGCGCTCGACATCATCAACGCCGCCATCGACACCACCGCCAAGCTCCGCAAGAAGCAGTTCGAGGGCGAGGAGGAGGCGCGCGCGTTCCAGAAGAAGCACGTGCGCTCGGTGGGGGAAGCCAACGACCCGCAGTCGCTGATGGCCGCGTCGCAGGGCGCCGCCAAGGAAGCGATGGAGAAGTCGATGCACTACTGGGGCGAGATGTTCGAGCTCATCGTGGAGATGCAGAAACGCATTTTCACGCTGCTGGACGAGCAGATGGCCGGCGTGCCGGGCGTCAAGGAAGCGAAGGCCGCGATGGCGATGATGCCGGACCTGCGGCAGATGCAGAACGTCGTGTCGGCGATGCAGGGCGTCGTGACGTCCGGCGGCTCGGCCTTCGAGACGATGCAGCGCGTGATGGGCGATTTCGCGAAGATGGCAGGCGGCATGCGCCGCTGACGCCTCGCGCGTCGCGCCGCACCCGGGGCCGGCGCCGGTTTGGCGCCGGCCTCGCCGTTTCTAGAGGTCGGCGCCTTGCGCGCGGAGGTAGCGCATAAGGTCGTCGAAGCTGACGCGGCCGGTGCGTGCGGCGTCGATGCGGTCGAAGTTCCTGACGACGAAGCCCAGGCCGCCGGCGCGCGCCTGCTCGCGCGTCAGCGTCCCCGCGCGGTCGACGTCGGCGGCGTCGAAGCTCGCGAAGAGCTTGCGCTCGACCTGCGTGCGGAGATCGACGCCGGCGGCCGGCGGACGCGGCGCCGCCTTGCGCAGCGTCGGCGGCACCCAGGGATCGAGCATCGGCGTCTCGAGCACCGTCGCGGCGGCGCCGCCTGCGGTGCCCGCGACGGCGAGGGCGAGGAGTGTGATTCGTGCGGATCGAATGTTCATCGTGAGCCTCCGCCGCCGTCAGGGCGCCGTCGCCGCGCGATAGAGCGTGCGCAGGTCGGCCTTTTCGAGGGGACGCGAAACGTCGTCGAGGTATGTCATGTGGCCGCCGTCGTAGTTGCGGACCTGGATGGACGTGACGTTGCCGATGCGGGACAGGTCGAGCGCGGTCTGGAAATACGGCGTGGCGAGGTCATGGAAGCCGTTCAGCGACAGCACCTTGAGCCGTGGATTCAGGGCCAGCGCCGAGGCGAGGTCGGGGACCACGTCGGGCAGGGCCTGGCCGTCGTGCGAGAAGTCCCAGAAGTTGATCGCGTTGCCGAGCGTCACGTACGGTGTGACCGCCGAGTACTTGAGATCGTCGCGCAGGTAGTTCTGAATGGCGTTGGCGAAGGAGAACGCGACCAGCGTGTCCGAGGGGTCGCCCTGGCTCGCGAGCGGGCTGCCGACCGGCGCTGCGATGCGCCCGTCGTAGCGGCCGATCAGCGTGCCCGGCATCAGCTGCTTCTGGAACGTGCCGGGATCGAGGTTGAAGCGCGATCGCCACAGGCTCCGGGGAATGCCGGTGTACCCGAAGAGCGTGTCGACCACGCCGGCGTCGGGCAGCGTGTGCGTGCCGAGCCAGGTGTTCACCGCGGGGGCATACGTGGCGATGCTGAAGTTCTGCACGTCGGTGCGGAACGTGCCGAGATCCGTGAGCTGGGCGAGACGGAAATACGCGGCGGTGCTCGCGTAGGTCGGCAGGTAGCCCGAGCAGCTCACCGTCTCCGCGATCACGCCGCAGTTGGCGCTGTAGTTCAGCACCGCCGACTGCAGCACCACGCCGGCGAGCGGCGTCCCGCCCATTTCCATCAGGTTGGCGAGGACCGCGCTTCGCGTCGTGCCGTAGGACTCTCCGAACAGGAAGAGCGGTGACGCGCCGCGGCCGTTGGCCTCGACGTAGCGCAGGATGAAGCTGCGAAACGCGGCCGCGTCCTGGTCTACGCCCCAGTAGGTCCGGTTGTTGGCCGGCGCGATCGCCTGCGACAGCCCGGTGCCGATGGCGTCCACGAACACGAGGTCGGACACGTCGAGCAGGCTCTCGTCGTTGTCGACGAGCGCGAATGGCCGCGGCAGCGACGTGCCGGGCACGCCCGTCGCGAGGCGCCGCGGACCGAACGATCCGAGATGCAGCCACACCGACGCCGATCCCGGTCCGCCGTTGTAGAAGAACGTCACCGGGCGCGTCGCCGCGTCCTTGCCCTGCGCTGTGTACGCCACGTAGAAGAAGGCCGCCTGCGGCTGGCCGTTGTGCGGATCCCGGGCGACGAGATGTCCCGCGGTGGCCGTGTAGGGCACGGTCGTGCCGTTGAGCGTGATCGCGTGCGACGTGACCGCGGCGCCGTCGGCGGCGCTCGCGAGGGCCGCGCCGGGCTGCGTCGAGTACGAGGTCGCATCGGCGAACGCGACGTCGGCGGCGGCGGACGTGGGCCGTGGCGCGCACATCACCACCGCGTCGGGGCCGTAGCCTTCGGGGACCCACCCGCGCGCGGTCATGGTCGCCCGCACCGGGAGCGACAGCATGTAGCGATGGTTGGCGTCGCTGCGGTTGTCGTAGACGCGATACACCGGGTCGGTGTCCGCGGGGCACGTGCCCGTGGCCCGGTCCGGTGCCGCGACGTAGAAGACCGCGGGGGACTCGAACTGCCATTGCGTCGGGAACCTGGTCCGCACGGCGTCGCATTCGTCGGCGAACGCGCTGTAGAAGTGCGAGTCGAGCCCCGCTTCGGGCCGCCCGTAGAAGCGGCAGACGGGCTGTGCCGCCGCCGGCGCCGCCGCTGCCGTCGTCCATGCGAGGAACGTCACGCCGGTGCGCGCCCACCCCCGCAGCGTGCCGTCGTCGAGGAGCGCCTGCTCCTGCGGCGACGCCGTGATGAAATAGTGGTCGACGTCGCTGCGGTAGTACTCGACGACGGTGGCGTTGGGCGCGGCGGCGAGCGCGGGGGCGGGCAACCCCGCGGCGAGCGCCAGCGCGAAGGGCAGGATCAGCGGACGAAGTGCGTTCATCGTTTCCGTGGGAACACCGGTGCCTGGGGCCTCCCCGCACTCGTCTCCGGCGTCCCGTCTCATGTGCGGCGCAAAGCGCCGGCGCTGCGGCGGCACCCCCAGTCGCACCCCGCGGCGCGCCCGGATTGTAGCGGATAACACGCGACGCGCGTTACGGTGGGCCGGCGCGTGCGTCGTTCGCCACCGGCGGCGTCAGCCGTCGTCCTACATTGGGGTGGGCGAGCCACCGCTTGCGGGCGCGGGAGTATGGTCCCAAGATCCTGCCATTGGCGACAGGCGGCGCGATGACGGCAGGGATCGATCCAAAGCTCTACCAGTTGATGGCCGAGCAGGTGCAGGACTACGCCATTTTTCTGCTGGACGTGAACGGCAGGGTCGCGAGCTGGAACGCGGGTGCGCGCACGATCAAGCAGTATGACGCCCACGAGGTGATCGGGCGTCACTTCAGCCTGTTCTACACACCCTCGGACACCGAGCGCAACTGGCCGGAGTTCGAGCTCAACCGCGCCAAGCTCGAAGGCCGCTTCGAGGACGAGGGCTGGCGGGTCCGCAAGGACGGCTCGCGCTTCTGGGCCAACGTGGTCATCACGGCGCTCCGCGGCGAGGACGGCCAGCTCCTGGCGTTCTCGAAGATCACGCGCGACCTCACGGCGCGCAAGCAGCAGGAGGAAGCGCTGCGCGAGAGCGAGGAGCGGTTCCGGCTGCTCGTCGACGGCGTCCAGGACTACGCGATCTACCTGCTGGACCGCGACGGCATCGTCATCAGCTGGAACTCCGGGGCCCGCCGCATCAAGGGCTATGACGCCAGCGAGGTCATCGGCTCCCACTTCTCCAAGTTCTACACCGCCGAGGACATCGAGGCCGGCAAGCCCTGGAGCGAGCTCGCGCTCGCGCGGCAGGACGGCCGCGCGGAGGACGAAGGATGGCGGGTCCACAAGGATGGGTCGCGTTTCTGGGCCCGCGTCGTGGTGACGGCGCTCTACGACAGCGACGGGACCCTGCGCGGCTACGCGAAGGTGACGCAGGACCTGACCCAGCAGCGCCACACGCAGGCGCTCGAAGCTTCCACCAAGGAGCTCAACGACTTCATCGCGATTCTCGCCCACGAGCTCCGCAACCCGCTGGCGCCCATCCGTCACGCGGTGCAGCTGATCGAGATGGCGCGCGCGGACGAGCCCGCGCGCCGCCTGGCGCTGGGCGTGATCGACCGCCAGAGCATCCAGCTCGCCCGGATCGTCGACGACCTCCTCGACGTCAGCAGGATCACGCGTGGCAAGCTGTCGCTGCAGATCGGCCGCACCGACATCGCGTCGATCGTCGGCCGCGCGATCGAGACGGTGCGTCCGGCGATGGAAGCAGCCAGGCACACGCTGGCGGTCGACATGCCCTCGAAGCCCATCCCGCTCGACGGCGACGAGCTTCGCCTGACGCAGGCGGTCGTGAATCTCCTCGCCAATGCCGCGCGCTACACCAATCCGGGTGGGTCGATTACCGTCCGCGGTTACGCGAGCGGCACCGGGCCGGGCGCGAGCGCCGTGGTGGAGATCCGCGACAACGGGCGGGGTATCGACCCGGAGTTCCTGCATCTGATCTTCAGCATGTTCGTCCAGGGCAAGGATCCGCTGAAACGCGCGTCGAGCGGTCTCGGCGTTGGCCTGGCGCTCGCCCGGGGAATCGTGGAGCTCCACCACGGCACGGTGACGGCGTTCAGCGAAGGCATCGGCAAGGGGGCGAAATTCGAGCTCCGCGTGCCGCTCGCTGATACGGCCGCGGCCGCGCCCGCGCGGCCCGCGGAGGCGCGGCTCGCGGCTCGATTCCAGTCGCCGTCGAAGCGCGTGCTCGTCGTGGACGACAACGTCGACGCGGCCCTCGTGCTCGAGTCGCTGCTGCGGGGCCACGGCCACGAGGTCGTCGCCGTCCACAACGGCGTCGACGCGATCGCGACCTTCGATTCGTTGCGGCCCGACGTCGTTTTGCTGGACCTCAACATGCCCGGGATGAGCGGCTTCGAGGTCGCGCGGCGAATGCGCGAGCGCAGTCGCACGCCGCCGCCATTCATCGTGGCCGTCACGGGCTGGGGCAAGGCGGAGGACGAGACGCGCTCGCGCGACGCCGGCTTCGACATGCACCTGCTGAAGCCGGTGCTCGAGGGGAAGCTTCTCGATGCGCTGGACGCCGCCGTGACCGTGACCTGACGCCACGCGAAGCGTCGCGAGGAGAACGACCGTGAAGCTGTGGCATCTGCAGGGGCGCCTGGACGAGGGGCCGTGGCACACCACGCAGGACAAGGTCGTCGGCTTCATCGTCCGCGCGAATGACGAGGAGCAGGCGAGGCGCCTCGCCCGCGACGAGGCCGGCGGCGAGGACGGCTACGTGTGGATCGAGGACAAGTTCAGCACGTGCACGGAATTGCTCGCGGACGGTGACGCGCGGGTCCTGATGGCCAACCTGGCGGGACCGCAGGCCGACGGTTTCGATGTGAAGACACAGGACGCGACGATCCGGAAGTGACGGGACTCGGGTGGTGCCCGGGGCCGGACTCGAACCGGCAAGGCCTCGCGGCCGAGGAATTTTAAGTCCCTTGTGTTTACCAGTTTCACCACCCGGGCGGGCGCGTGATTATCGCTTGGCCGGCCGCAGCCGCAAATGGATGTTTTTCTCGGTGGTGAAACGCAGCAGCTCCTCGAGGCACTCCTCGCGCCCGAAGCCCGAGCGCTTGACGCCGCCGAACGGCGCGCCGAGGAAATGCTTGCCGACCTCGTTGATCCAGACGTAACCCGCCTCGACCGCCTTGGCGGTCCGGTGCGCGGTGGAGAGGTCCTGCGTCCAGATCGAACAGGTGAGCCCGTAATCGACGGCGTTGACCGCCGCCAGCATGTGCGCTTCGTCGGACCACCGGAGGATCGCGAGGACCGGCCCGAAGATCTCCTCCTGCGCGACGCGCATGTCGGGTGTGACGTCGGCGAAGACCGTAGGCTCGACGAACCAGCCGCCGGCGAGTGCGGGGTTGGCGGGACGTCCTCCACCGCACAGCAGGCGCGCCCCGTCGCGCTTGGCGGAGTCGATATGTCCGAGCACGCGGTCCATCTGCGCGGCGCTGACGATCGCACCCATGGTGGTCGCCGGATCCGTGGCGATGCCGGGGACGAACGCGCCGATGCGCGCCTTCACGCGCTCCAGCACGGCCTCGTAGATCTTGTGATGGACGAACGCCCGGCTCGTCGAGCCGCACGACTGGCCGCACCAGGTGAAGTTCATGCCGCCGATCACCGCGCCGGCGACGTCGTCCGGATCCGCGTCGGGATAGGCGATCAGCGCGTTCTTGCCGCCGAGCTCCAGCAGCAGCGGCTTCACCGTCTCGCTCGCGGCGCGCATCACCGCGCGGCCGGCGGCGACGCTGCCGATGATCGCCACCATCGCGACGTCGCGGTGGCCGGCCAGCGCCGCGCCGGTGGCGCGATCGCCGGGCACGACGTTGAACACGCCGGCCGGGAGCAGGCCGTCCATCAATTCGGCGAGGCGCAGCGCGGAAAGCGGCGCCTGGTCGGGCGGCTTGACGATCACCGCGTTGCCGGCGGCCAGCGGGGCAGCGGATTTGCCGGCTGCGAACATGAACGGATGATTGAACGGCACGATGCGCGCGACGACGCCGACCGGCTCTCGGACCGAGAAGTTCACGACGTCAGGACCCATCGGAATGGACGCGCCCTTCATCTCGGTGACGAGCCCCGCGAAGAACTCGAGCTGGGCCGCCGCGACCATCGCATCGCTCGTCATCTCGTGCACGGGGTTGCCGCAGTTGGCGGCGTCGATCATCGCGAGCTCGCCCGCATGCCGGCGCAGGATCTCGGCGACGCGCCGCAGGATGCGCGCGCGCTCCAGCGGCGCCACGTCGCGCCACGCGAGGAAGCCGCGGCGCGCGGCAGCGACGGCGGCATCCACGTCGTCCGCGCCGGCGCACGCGACCGCGCCGAGCGAGCCGCCGGTGCTGGGATTCAGCGTCTCCGCCATCGTGCCGCCGCGTGGCGCGTGCCAGGCGCCGCCGTAGTAGAGCGTGCGCTGGACCGGCAGCGTGAGCGCCGCGGCGGGCGTTGCGTTCGAAGGTGAGGTCATCGGGAATGGCGGCCGAAACGGCCGATGAGCGTGTTGAGGCCGATGGCGAGCACGAACAGCACGATCAGCAGCGCGTACATGCGCGGCATGTCGAACGTCGAGTACGCCTGGATGATCAGGAAGCCGATGCCGCGGTTCGACAGCTTCGTCTCCGCGAGGAGCGTGCCGATGATCGCGACGCCGAGGCCGAGGCGCACGCCGGTCAGCACCGGCGCGCGCATGGCGGGCAGATAGATCTTGGTGACCATCTGCCACGGCCGCGCGCGGAAGGACCGCCCCACGCGGATCAGGACGCGATCGATGCCGCGCATGCCCGCGGCGGCGCTGATGGCGATGGGAAAGAAGCAGGAGATCGCGGCCATTGCCATCTTCGAGCCCGCGCCCACGCCGAACCACATGATCATCACGGGGAAGAAGATGATCTTCGGCGTCGGGCCGAGGTAATGCAGCAGCGCTTCGTAGGCGCCGGCGACGAAGCGGTTGGCGCCGATCGCGATGCCCGCGGCGAGCCCGCACACGCCGCCGATCGCGAGGCCGACGCCGATCTCGCCGGCGGTCGCCGCGAGGTTCGTGTAGAACTCCGGGTTGCCGAGCAGGCGCACCAGCGCGCGCGCGATGGCGGCGAGCGACGGCACGACGTCGCGGAAGAGCCATCCGGACGCGGCCAGCGCCTCCCATCCGAGCAGCACCACGGCGACGATGGCGCCGCGCAGCAGCCACACCTGCCGGGTGTCCGATGACGGGGTTCCCGCGCTCATGCGGACCGCTGCGCCCAGCGCTCGAGGCGCTCGGTGACGACGAAGAAGACGACGCTCACCAGCACGACGAAGAAGATCGCCGCGTAGGTGGCGGGCAGGTCGTAGCGCTCGGCGAGGTCGTTGATCAGCTGGCCCAGGCCGCCGAAGTTGATCAGGAACTCGACGCCGACGATGTTGATCATGGCGAAGATGAGCCCGAGCCGCAGGCCGACGAAGATCGACGGCAGCGCGGACGGCAGCAGGATCATGCGGAATTGCTGCGCGGGCGTGAGCCGGAAGCTGCGGCCGACGTCGAGCAGCACGCGCCGCGTGCCGGCCAGCCCCTCGACCGTCTTCAGGATCACCGCCGAGAGCCCGGCGGCGAAGCCGATCGCGACGATCGTCGTGGCGCTGCGGCCGAAGATGACCAGAAACAGCGGGTACATGAGGACGATCGGCGCCGCCGCGAGAGCCGCGACCCACGTCTCGCACGCGCGGCGCAGCAGGCGATAGCGATAGAGCAGCGCGCCGAGGCCCACGCCGAAGACCGCGAGCAGCAGCGCCGCCCACATGACCTCCTGCGTCGTCTGCCAGAAGCGGTGGAGGACGTTCTCCTCGACGATGACGCGCGGGAACGCCGCGAGAATCGCCGAGGGGAGCGGCACGACGAAGCCGTTGATGACGCCCGCGCGGATCAGCGCCTCGACCAGGACGACGCCGGCGAGCACCGTGCCTGCGCCGGCCGCGTGGGCCGCCATCCGGGAGCGCGCGGTAGCGGGCGTCTCGCTCACGAGCGCGGTCCCGCGGCGCGCGCCTGCGCCTCGTCGGCCTCGAGCCCGCGCGTCGCTTCCTCGCGGAGGTCGTGCCAGATCTCGGCGACGTAGCGGCCGAAGCGCTCGCTGCCGACGACGTCGGAGTCGCGCGGATGCGGCAGCTCGATGTCGACGATCCGCTTCAGCCGTCCCGGGCGATAGGTCATCACGAGCACCCGATCGGAGAGCTGCACAGCCTCGGTGAGGTTGTGCGTGATGAGCAGCGTCGTCTGCTTCAGCTGCTGCTGGATCTGCAGCACCTTGTCGCCGAGGATCACGCGCGTCTGCTCGTCCAGCGCCGCGAACGGCTCGTCCATCAGCAGGATCGCCGGCTCAGATGCCAGCGTGCGGGCGATGGAGACGCGCTGGCGCATGCCGCCGGAGAGCTCCGCGGGATGGCGGCGCTCGAAGCCGGACAGGCCGACCAGCGACACGAAATGGCGCGCGCGCGCGAGGCGCTCCTCCTTCTGCATGCCCGCCAGCTCGAGCGGGAACGCGACGTTCTCGAGCACCGTGCGCCACGGGAACGTCGACTCCTCCTGGAACACCATGCCGATGCCGGCGTGCGTGCCGGTGATCCCGGTGCCGGCCACGCGCACGCGGCCCTCGTAGTCGCCGACGAGGCCGCCGATGATGTTGAACAGCGTCGATTTGCCGCAGCCGGAAGGGCCGATCACCGAGACGAACTCTCCGGGGGCCACCGTGAACGACACGTCGTCGATGGCGGTGAACGGACCCTCGGGCGTGACGAAGCGCTTGGAGACGCGCTCGACGTCGAGCAGCGGCGTGGCGGCGGCGGAGGCGGGCGCCGGCGCGGCGACGGTGACCGACGGCTGCATCAGCCGCGGGGGCCGGCCGCGCGTGTCAGGCCGCCGGTCATTGCCGGCGTGTAGCCCGGCTGCACGACGACGTCGACGACCGCCACCGCGCCGCCCTCGACGGCGGCGAGAGCGTCGCGAAGCGCCGTGTCGAGCTCGGCGCGGCGCGTGACGGGACCCCAGGCGACGGCGCCTTGCGCGCGCGCGAGCCCGGCGAGATCGACCGGCGGGTCGTCGATGCGCTGTCCGATCCACTTGTTCTCGACGGGCCGGCCGCGCATTCGCGCCATGCGCTCCTGGTGCACCTCGTCGTTGTAGAACGACCGGTTGTTGGCGACGACGAGCAGCAGCGGGATGCGATAGTGCACCGCCGTCCACAGCGCGGTGGCGCCCATCAGGAAGTCGCCGTCGCCGCACACGGCGACCGTGAGGCGGCCGCTGCCGCGCAGCGCCAGCGCGGCGCCGACGGTGATGCCGGGCCCGGCGCCGATGCCGCCGCCGCCGTCGGAGCCGAGGTAGTCGAGCGGGTGGCGAAACGGCCAGCTCGCGCCGTTCCACGACAGCGGCAGATGCGCGAGCGAGACGGGCCGGCCGCCGGCTGCGGCCCGCAGCGCGACGGCGATGTCGTCGGTCACAAGCGCGCCGTCGGCGCGCGGCGCGGGCGCGAAGGCGGCGGGGGCCGTCGCAGTCCCGCGCGCGGCCGCATCGCGGGGCGGCAGCGCGGCCGCCAGCGCGCGCACCGCGGCGTCGACATCGGCGGCAATCAGCACGTCGACCGGCGGCAGGCCCTGGTGATCCATGCTCCAGCCGCCGTGCAGCTGATGGTCGAGCGACACGTGGATGACTTTGGCTGACGTCTCGCCGCCCGCGCCGGTGCGCAGCGTGCCGGCGAGATCGACCCAGTCGAGGCTCAGGATGACGTCGGCTGCGGCGATCGCCTGCCCGCCGTCCTGGCCGAGCATCACGCCGGGACCGCCGACGTGCAGCGGATGGTCGGTGGGGAAGGCCGCGCCGACCTTGAGGTCCGTCATCACGCGCGCACCCAGCGCCTCCGCCAGCGCGACGCGCTCGTTCCACGCCGCCGGATCGCGCGAGACGCGCCCGACCAGCAGCAGCGGCGCTGCCGCGGCGCGCAGGTGCGTGGCCGCCGCGTCGACCGCGCCGGCATCGGGCGCGGCGGGCGCAACCGGCAGATAGCGCGTCGTCGCCATGGGCGGGAGGGGCTCGGCAAGCGCCGCTTCCTGCATTTCCGCGTCGAGATTCACGTAGACGGGCGCCTGCGGCGCCGTGGCGGCGAGCCACGCCGCGCGGCAGAGGGACTCGCGGGCCGCCGCCGGCGAGGCCGGCTGGTCGTCCCATTTGACGTAGCCGCGGACGATCGCGCCCTGGTCGCGCGCCGTGTGGATCCAGTCGATCCACGGCCGGCGCTTCGCGGCGTCGACCGGGCCGGTCGCGCCGATCACCACCACCGGCATCCGGTCGCACCACGCGTTGAAGATCGCCATCGTCGCGTGGAAGAGCCCCACGTTGGAATGCACGGCCACGGCCATCGGCTTGCCCGTGACCTTGGCATAGCCCTGCGCGAGCGCGACGGCGTGCTCCTCGTGCAGGCACAGGAGCATCTGCGGATCGCGGTTGCCGAGGAAGTTGACGAGGCTGTCGTGGAGCCCGCGAAAGCTGGCGCCCGGATTGAGCGCGATGTAGGGAAGCCCGAGATCGCGCAGCGTCTGCGCGACGACGTCGCTGCCGAACTGCGCGGTTGCGGCGCGCGCGCCCGCCGGCTGCTCGATGCCCGCTTTGCCGTCGCCGTCCACGCGCCGCCCTTCGTTGCCGCGCTACTTGCGCGGCGGGATCTGGATCAGCTCCGCGAGCTGCTCCTTGGTGAGCTGGGTCGCCGTGTACTTGAGGGTCACGGCGTCCTGCACGATGACGTCGAGACCGGTCAGCTTGTCCGGATCGATGCTGGCGCGGGGAAAGAACTCGTCGCGCGTGCGCTTGGCCATCGGCAGGGAGATGCCGACGAAGTCCGCGTACGTCTTGAGCGCGGCGGGATCGTCCGAGTACATCCAGTCGATCGTCTCGCGGTAGGCCTTCATGTAGCGCTCGATCAGCGGGCGCTTGGCCGCCAGCGTCTGCGTGTTCGTGATGTTGATGCGCACCGTCTGGCCCTTGAACACGGTGGCGTCGTTGCCGCTCGCGATGATGCGGATCTTGCCGTCGTCGAGCTGCTGCAGCCCGAACGGCGGTGCCGACCAGCCGACGTCGATCTGGTTCGACATCACCTGCGTTAGCGTGGGCGCGGGCCCGCCTGTGGCCGTGGGCTTCGCCTTGAGGTCGTACTGCTTCATGAAGGCGGTGACGATGCCGTGCGTCGACGAGCCGTTGGTCGAGTAGGCGATCGTCTTGCCTTCGGTGTCCTTGAGCGACTTGATGGGCGACGGGGCCGGCACGTACCAGAAAAGGTCCGCGGCGCCGGTCGTTTCCGCGCCGATGATCCGCACCGGCGCGTTCTTCGAGTACGCCGACAGCACGCCCATGATGCCCGCGGCGATGCCGATGTCCACGCTGCCGGACAACACGGCCTGCTGCGTCTCGCCGCCGCCCTGCGTGTAGAGGATCTCCAGGACGAGGCCGTTCTTCTTGAAGATTCCCGCGCGCTGGCCGACTTCCGAGACCGACGTGTCCCAATTGCCGCGCTGGCCCACGGCGAGCTTCAGCGTGTCCTCGGCGTGTGCGGCCGTCAGGAAGGCGCCGGCGACGATCGCTGCGAGCGCGCGCCGGACGAGCATGTTGATGCGCATCGATTCCTCCGTTGTATGGATCGTTTTTTCTTCGATCCCAATGATACCGGTTCAGCGCGACCGCGCGGCGGCCGCCTTCCACAGTCCCCACGGCCGCTCGATCTGGCCCTCGTTGACCGTCATCGTCTCCTGCGCCTCGCCGGCCGTCAGGTATTCGACGGGCCCGAGCCGCAGCGAATCGGCGAGGAGCCGCGCGTTGACCTCGGTGTAGATGGCGCGATAGACGGCGAGCTTCAGCGTCGGCGCGACCGCCGTCGAGCCATGGCCGCGCATCAGCACCACGGCGCGGTCGCCGAGCGACTTCGCCAGCGCGTCGCCGAGCGCGTTGTCGCGGATCAGCAGGTCGCTCGCGGGTCCCGCGGTGTCGCGGATCTCGAAGATCGGCGGGCCGCTCCCCAGGAAGCCGCACATGTGCGACACCGGCCGCAGCGGCGCCGACTTCACCACGCTGAACGGCACCACCGCCGGCGAGTGACTGTGGACGACGGCGCCCACGTCCGGCCGCACCCGGTAGATTGCCGCGTGCAGGAACCGCTCGAGATAGCTGCGGCGCGGGTCGGTCGTCGCGCCGTCCAGCGTGTACTCCAGGATGTCGCCCGCTTCGACCAGCGCCGGCGCCACGTTGCGCGACAGCAGGAAGCGATCCGGCCGCTTGTCGTGACGGACGCTGACGTGGCCGAACGCGTCGACGACGCCCTGGTGGAACAGGATGTGATTGGCGTCGACGAGATCCTGCAACAGCGCGGGGTCCGGCGCGGCGCCGGGATCGGTGGACGAGGGCGGTGGCATGGGCAGGCGGCGGGTTCGATGCAGGCGGCCATGATAGCAATGCATCGCAACGCTGCCCGATCGCCGTGTGATAGGGTTTCCGCCCCATGTCCGCCGATGCGCCGCCGCCGAGCCGCAACGCGCTCTGCCCCTGCGGCAGCGGCAAGCGCTACAAGCACTGTCACGGCGCCGGCGCGGCTTCCGCCGCGGCCGCGCCGGCACAGGCCACGGTGCCCCCGCTGCCCCCCCGTATGGCCGCGCTCGAAGCCCATCGCGCAGGGCAACTCGGCCGCGCCGAAGCGCTGTACCGGCGCGCGCTCGAGGAGAATCCCGCCGACGTCGATTGCCAGCACATGCTGGGCGTCGTGCAGATGGAGCGGATGCGCTATCGCGAGGCGCTCGACCTGCTGTGGGGCGCCGCGGAGGCCACGAACTGGGCGGTTCCCGACATTCGCCACAATCTCGGCCTGGTGCTGGGCAAGCTCGTCACGCGGGACGGCAATGTGCGGCAGGCCGATCTGCTCGAAGCGTTCGTCGCGCGCGAGCAGGCCCGCGCGCTGGCGCGAAGCGATGCGACGCCGCGCGTCACCGTCGTGCTGCCGGCGTACAACCACGCGCGGTTCGTCGGCCAGGCGATCGCTTCCGTGGCCGCGCAGACCTACCGCAATCTGGAGCTCGTCGTCATCGACGATGGCTCGACCGACGGGACGCCGGCCGCGATCGCCGAGGCGATCGAGGGGCTGCCGTTTCCGGTGCGGTTCGTCGCGCGCGAGAACCGCGGCGCGCCGGCCACGCTGAACGAAGGCGCGGCGCTCGCCGGCGGCGATTACCTCGCGTTCCTCAACTCCGACGACTACTACGCGCCGGAGCGCATCGAGCGCCTCGTCGACGAGATCGCCCGCGCCGGCATTCCCTGGGGCTTCTCGCTCGTCGCGAACGCCAACGCGCCGGGCCGCGACGCCGTCGACATACTCCAGCGCCAGCGCAACTTCCTCGGCACGCAGCCGAACAGCTTCACGCTCGTCGAGTACAACGTCGCCGTCTCCACAGGCAACCTGTTCGTCGAGCGCGCCCTCTTCGAGGCGCTCGGCGGCTTTCGCGAGTTTCGCTACAACCACGATTGGGACTTCGCGCTGCGGGCGAGCGCCATTGCCGAGCCGGTGGTGGTCGCGACGCCGCTGTACTTCTATCGCTACCATCCGGGTAACACGATCGCGGCCGCGCAGGCACGCCTCACCGAGGACGCGAGCGCCGTGTTCGGCGAGTTCCTCGCGACGGCGCTCGCCGGGACGGCGCCGTATCGCAACACGCTCGGGCCGTACGCGCCCGAGAACCGGGCCGTGCTGCTGAAGCTCGCGTTTCGCGCGGGGCAGGGCGCGCTGGTGCCGATCCCGGAGCTGCAGGCGCTGGCGCGGGAGTGGCGGGCGCGCACGGCGCCGCGGCCGGGCGACGAGGCCGCGGCCGCCGGCCCCGCCGTCCGTACGGCCATGGTGGTGCTCGGCATGCATCGCAGCGGAACGTCGGCCATGGCGCGCGTTCTGAATCTCTGCGGCGCGCACCTGCCGGAAAAAGTGAAGCCGCCGAAGATCGGCGTCAATCCCAAGGGCTTCTGGGAGCCCGAGGCGGTGCTCGATCTCAACGTGCGCCTGATGCGCCAGCTCGGTGGCGACTGGTGCCACGTCGAGTTCCCGCTGCCGGCGGCCGGCGAGATCGTCGATGAGTTCGAGAGCGACGCGCGCGCGCTGCTCGCGGCAGAGTACGGCGACGCGGCGACGATCCTGATCAAGGATCCGCGCATCTGCGTGCTGGCGCCGCTCTGGCATCGCGTGCTGGCGGGCTCCGGCTACCGCCCGGTTTACGTCGTGCCTCTCCGCAATCCGCTCGAAGTGGCGCAATCGCTGGAGGCGCGCGGCGACATGACGGTGCGCGACGGCCTGGCGCTATGGTCGGCCTACATGTCGCGCGTGCTGGCGTTCGCCGACGGCGGCGCCGACGTGATCTTCGTTCGGTACACCGATCTTCTCGCCGACTGGCGCGAAGTGATCGGCCGCGTGGCCGGCCGCCTGAACGTCGCGCTCGACGCCGGCACGCGGGCTGCCGAGGTCGACGATTTCCTCGAGGACGACCTCCGGCAGCAGACGGCGGGCGACGCCGCGCTGGCTGCGCTGCCGTCCGATCCGCTGATCGACGCGATGCGCGACCTGTACGGGCGGTGCAACGAGCGCTGCGACCGCGACGCCGCCCTCGCGGCGCCCATGCCGGCGCCCGGCCCGGACGGGCGCGGGCTTCCGCGCGAGCCGGCGACGACGGCGCCGGTGGCCGAAGCGACGGTGGGGTTCGTGCTCTGCATCGAGAACAACGGCATCCGCGACCAGGCGCTGCTGCTGTGCGAGAGCATCCGCCGCTTCGCCGGACGCTACCGGGCGGCGCCGATCATGGCGTTCTCGCCGCGCCCGCGGCTCAACGTCGACGCCGCAACGCGCCGCCGCCTGGAAGCGCTGGAGGTCGAGTACTTCGACGTGCCGCTCAACACGACCTGCGACGACTACGCGCCCGCCAACCGCGTGTTCGCGGGCGGCTATGCCGAAGCGCATTCGAGCGCCGACTTCCTCGTGGTGCTCGACAGCGACACCGTGTGGCTGGAGGAGCCCGCGCTGCCGCTCGACGCCGACGCCGCCGCGCGCGTCGTCGACTCCAAGGGCAGCGCCACGCGCGGCCCCGGCGACCGCTTCGAGCCGTACTGGGCGCGGATGGCGCAGATGTGCGGGACGTCGCTCGACCGCCTGCCGATGGTGCGCTCGACCATCGGCAACGAGCGGATCCGCGCGTCGTACAACGCGGGGCTCACGGTGGTGCGCCGTGGCAAGGGAATTCTCGCGCGCTGCGCCGCGCTGTTCGCGGCGTCGCTCGACGCCGGCATGCGGCCCTACCGCGGCACGGGCATGAACATCCACGCGTCGACGGGCGCGGTGGGCGAGGCAGGCAGCGAGTTCTGGGGCTCGAGCCAGACGGCGCTCACGCTCGCCATCTGGGCGTCGACGGAACGGGTCGTCCACTATCCGGATCACTACAACGTGCCGCTGCATCTCGTCGCCGCCGATGGCGACATCGATCCGCGCTGGCTCGCAAGGCCGCCCGTCCACCTGCACTACCACTACATGTTCGACGCCCGCCACCACGAGCGGGCGATGGAGATCCTCGCGCAGATGCGGCTGTCGCAGGACCGCCGTGCCTGGCTGCTCGAGCGGACGCCGTTCGCGTAGCGCTCAGCTTCCGGCCGCCGGATGGATCTCGGGGAAGAACAGCTCCTTCCACGATTCCGGTCGCGCCTTGATCGTGCCGTTGCGCGACTTGAACGCGGTGAACTTCAGCACGTTCTCGGGGGTGAGCGTGAAGCGGAGCTGCGGATCGGCCAGCATCTTCGCGAGCTCCTCGGCCGACTTGCTGCGGTCGCCCGACACCTTGATGTACATCGCGGCGGTCGCGGCGCGCTGGCCGTTGACGATGTCGGTGGCTTCCGCGAGCGCGGCCTGGAACGCGGCGTAGAGCTTCGGGTTCTGCTCGCGAAACCGGGACGTCGTCCAGGCCAGGATGAACGTCTGCGGCCCGCCCCAGACGTCGTACGAGTTCAGCACCGTGCGCACGCCCGGCTGCGCGAGCTCGTCGTACTGGTAGGGCGGCGACGTGAAATGCGCGGTGACCTCGCCGCGTCCGGACACCAGCGCCTGCATCGCGGTCGGATGCGCCATGTTCACCGTCAGCGGATCGAGCTTCGCCCAGTTGGCCTCGCCGAACGCCTGCGCCGCGGCGAGCTGCAGCGTGACCGCCTGCGACGACACCTTGACGCCGGCGAGCGCTATCCGGTCGGCGTCGGTGAAGTCGCGGATCGTGCGCACGTTGGGATTGCGCGTGTTGAGGAGCATGGGGATCGAGTTCAGCGCGGCCACGCCCTTCACGTCCAGCAGTCCCCGCGTGCGGTCCCACAGCGTCACGAACGAGCCGAGTCCCCCGGCGACGAAATCGAGGTTGCCCGACAGGACGCCGTCGTTGGCCACCGTGCCGTCGGCGTACGTGTTCCACACGACCTTCACGTCGGACAACCCCAGCGCCTTCGCGTGCTTCTCCAGGAGCTTTTCGTGCTCCATGACGACGATCTGCAGATAGCCGATGCCGTACTGGCGCGCGATGCGCACGGTGTCGGCCTCGGCCCGCGCCGGCACGGGCAGGAGCACGATGGCAGCGAGGGCAAGCGCCCCGGAGGCGATGCGAAGGCGCAGCATCGGCGAAACGCGCGGACGTGCGAGGAGAGTGCGCGACATGCGGTTTTCCCGGTGTGGATTCGGCGCGCGTCGCCTGCGGGCATGGGATTCGCAGCGGACGTACGCGGTTGCCGGTGCAAATGGCCCTGTGTAAGATGAATTTTCCCACATTGCGACCCGACCGCCCAACGATGATGCCGGATTGCAGGACGCGCCGATGAGCGCCACGATCGGCGCCCGGCTCGCCGCGGTCGCCGAGCGCCAGCCCGACGCCGTGGCGTTCGTCGAGCGCGACGCCCGCGTCACGTACCGCCAGCTCGACGCGGACGCCGCCGCGCTGGCCGGCCGGATCATCACGGCGAGCGGGGGCACGTCCGGCCGCGTCGCGCTCTTTTTCGATCGCAAGTATCCGGCCATCGCGTCCATCTTCGGCGCGGGTCACAGCGGAGCCACGTACGTGCTCCTCGACGCCGGCGACCCCGCCGAGCGCCTGCGCTTCATCCTGCGCGACATCGAGCCCGTCGTCATGCTCACCGAGGCGGCGCTGCTGGCGCAGGCGCGGGACATCGCGCCGGCGGGATGCGCGGTCGTCGACGCCGAGGCGCTGATCGGCGCGGATGCCGCCTCGCCGGCGCGCCTGGACATGCCCGCCGTGCAGCCCGACGCCACGGTCTATCTCTGCTACACCTCGGGGTCGACCGGGCAGCCGAAAGGCGTGCGGCAGACGCACGAGAACCTGCTGTTCTTCGCGGACGCCTACGCGAAGGCGCTGGCCATCGGTCCGGCCGACCGGCTGTCGCTGGTGTACACGCTGAGCTTCAACGCCGCGAACATGGACGTCTTCGGCGGTCTGCTCCACGGCGCCACGCTGTGCGCGTACGACCTTCGAGTCGACGGGCTGCCGCGGCTGGCCGAATGGCTCGACCGCCAGCGGATCACGGTGCTGCATGCCGTCCCCACCGTGTTCCGCGAGCTCGGCAAGCGGCTGGCGCCGGGCCGCGTGCTGCCGCATCTGCGCGTGGTCGACCTCGGCGGCGAAGCCGTGTTCGCGAGCGACGTCGATCTCTTTCGCGGGCACACCGCGCCGCATTGCGTGTTCGTGAACCAGCTCGCGTCCACCGAGGTGGGACTGATCGCGCAGCACGTCGTCGATCATCGCACCGCGCCGCCCGCCACGCCGATCGTGCCGGCGGGCAGGTGTCCCGCAGGCGTGCGCGTCGACATCCTGCGCGACGACGGCACGCCTGCAGCGGCGGGCGAGGCGGGCGAGATGGTCGTCTGCAGCCGGCACGTCAGTCCGGGCTACTGGCGCCGGCCGGAGCAGGACGCGCTGGCTTTCGCGCCTGATCCGTCCACCCCCGGCGGCCGCCGATATCGCAGCGGCGACGTCGGCCGCGTCGACGCCGATGGCAACCTGAGCTTCCTCGGCCGCAAGGGAAGCCGCGTCAAGGTCCGTGGGCACTCGGTGGACCTCACCGAGATCGAGGCCGCGCTGGCGGCGTGTCCGGGCGTGACCAAAGGCGCGGCGCTGCTGGCATCCGGCGATCTGCAGGGCGCGCCAGGGCGCCTCGTCGGCTATGTGACGACGTCGCCGGGCGCGCCGCGCGATGCCGCGCTCCTCCGCCGCCATCTCACCGCGCGCCTGCCGTCGTACATGGTGCCGGCCGCCATCGCCTTCGTCGACGCCATGCCGGTCACGGCGAGCGGCAAGGTCGATCGCAACGCGCTGGCGGCGCTCACCAGCGTCGCGACCGACGCTGCGCGCGACGTCACCGCGCCGGAGGACGACGTCGAGCGCGCGGTCGCGGCGATCTTCGGCGAGCTGCTGGCGCTGGCGCCGGTCGGCCGCGACGACGATTTCTTCCTGCAGGGCGGCGATTCGCTGCTCGGCGTCGAGCTGCAGATCCGCCTGCGCGAGCAGTTCGGCGTGCAGGTCGCGAAGCTGCACGAGGACGCGACGGTCGCGGGCGTGGCGGCGCGCATTCGCGCGGCCGGCACCGTCGACCGCACGCGCCGCCCGGCGATGCCCGTGATGTTCCCGCTGTGGGAGCACGGCAGCGCGCCGCCGCTGTTCCTCGTGCACGGCCGCCACGGCCAGGCGTTCGTCAGCCCGCAGTTCATGCGCCTTCTCGGCGACGACCAGCCGGTCTGGGTGTTCCAGGCACGCGGCCTCGACGGGCTCGCCGAGCCGCATCCCACCGTGGAGGCGATGGCGGACGACTACGTCGCGGCGATGCGTCGCGAGCGTCCGCGCGGACCCTATTTCATCGGCGCCCTGTGCGCGGGCGCGTATATCGCGGCGGTGATGGCGCGCCGGCTGGAGGAAGCCGGCGAGACGGTGCTGCCGTTGCTGCTGCTCGACCCGCCGGAGCGGCTGCTGCACCAGGGGTATGCGCAGATGAGCGAGGAGCGCTTCGTCACCAAGATGAGGGCGCGCAACGCCAGCGGCCGCAATGCGGGACCGGTGGACGATCCCGCGTACATGCAGGCGGTGATCAAGGTGGCGATGACGTTCGAGGGCGCGATCGCGGCCCACCGGCCGCAGCCGTACGCCGGGTCCGCCTATGTCCTGTCGAGCCGGCAACGGTCGCTCGGGTCCGACGGCGCGGGCCTGCGCCGGATCTTCAGCGGCGCGCTCGAGCGCTTCGAGGTGGGCGGCACGCACGCCGAGGCGCTCGACCCCAACAACCCTGTCTTCGCCAACTACCTGCTGCGTTGCGTGGAGCGGATCCGCGCCGCGGCCCTCGCGCCCGCGCCGGCGACCTCGCTCCGAGCGCCGGCCTGACGATGATCGTCTCGCCCGGCACGAAGTGCATCTTCGTCCACATCCAGAAGACCGGCGGCGCCTCGATCGAGAGCCTGCTGCTGCGGCACGACCCGGCGATCGCCGCGACGGCCCACGACGGCAAGCGGCATCTGACGGCGCGCGAGATCCGCGCGCTGGTGCCCGCGGAAACGTGGCGCGACTCGTTCAAGTTCGCGTTCGTGCGCAATCCGTGGGATCGGCTGGTGTCGTGGTACCACATGTGCATGCAGGTGACGACGCCCAATCCGTTCTCGCTCTACGTCCGCCAGCACGCGCCGACGTTCGGCGATTTCATCACGCGCACCACGACGGGCATCGCCGCCCGCACCACGCGCAACCAGGTCGATTACGTGACCGGTGACGGCGGCGAGGTCATCGTGGACTTCGTCGGCCGCTACGAGCGCCTGCAGGCGGATCTCGACGAGGTGGGCGGGCGGCTGGGGATCCCGGCGGCGCTGCCGCATCTCAACCGCTCGTCGCATCGCGACTATCGCGAGTACTACACCGACGAGACGCGCGACATCGTCGCGGCCCGCTTCGCCCGCGATCTCGCGCAGTTCGACTATCGTTTCTGAGCGCCGACGGCGCCGCCGCGATGACGCGCCGCGTCAGGCGTCGAGCATGCCGCGGCGCGCGAGCTCGGCGACGATCTGGTCCGCCGCCGCCTGCGGGTCGGCGTTCGCGCCGTCGATGACGATCTCCGCGTCCTCGGGTGGCTCGTACGGCGAATCGATGCCCGTGAAGTTGGCGAGCTCGCCCCGCCGCGCCTTGGCGTAGAGGCCCTTGACGTCGCGGCGCTCGGCGACGGCGAGCGGCGTGTCGACGTAGACCTCCAGGAACTCGCCGGGCGCGAACAGCGCGCGCGCCATGTTGCGCTCGTTGCGAAACGGCGAGATGAAGGCCGTCATCACGATCAGGCCGGCGTCCGCCATCAGCGCGGCCACTTCGGCCAGTCGCCGGATGTTCTCGACGCGGTCGGCCGCGGTGAAGCCGAGGTCCTTGTTGAGGCGCTTGCGCACGTTGTCGCCGTCGAGCAGGTACGTGTGGCGGCCCATCGCGTGAAGCCTGCGCTCGACCTGGTTCGCGATCGTCGACTTGCCGGCGCCCGACAGTCCCGTGAACCACAGCACGCAGGGCTTCTGCGATTTCTGCCGGGCGCGCACCGTCTTGTCGACGTCGAACGCCTGCCAGTGGATGTTCTGCGAGCGGCGGAGCGCAAAGCGGATCTGGCCGGCGCCGACGGTGTTGTTCGACATCCGGTCGATCAGGATGAAGCCGCCGAGATCCCGGCTGACCGCGTACGGCTCGAAAGCGATCGCGCGATCGAGCTCCAGGTCGCAGACGCCGATCTCGTTCTGCTCGAGCTTGTCAGCGGGCACGTGCTCCAGCGTGTTGACGTTGACCTTGAACTTGAGCGGCGCGATCGTCGCGTTGGCGGTGCCGGTGCCGAGCTTCATCAGGTAACTGCGGCCCCGCAGCATCGGCGCGGCGTCCATCCACACCAGCGTCGCCTCGAACTGGTCCGCCACCTGCATCGGCGCGGCGGCCGCCGCGAGAATGTCGCCGCGGCTTGCGTCGACCTCGTCCGCCAGCGTCAGCGTCACGGCGTCGCCGGCGCCGGCGCGCGGCAGGTCCCCGGCCGGCGCCACGATCCGCGCCACGCTCGTCTCGACGCCGGACGGCTGGATGCGCACGCGATCGCCAGGCGCGACGGCCCCGCTGGCGATCGTGCCGGCGAAGCCGCGAAACGCCAGGTCGGGGCGGTTGACCCACTGGACCGGCATGCGGAACGGCAGCGCCGCGGCGTCCTCCGCCAGCGGCACCGCCTCGAGGTGCTGCATCAGCGTCGGCCCGCGGTACCAGGGCATCCGGGTGCCGGCGGCGACGATGTTGTCGCCGTGCACCGCCGAGATCGGGATATACATGACGTCGTCGAGCCCCATCCGCTGCGCGAGCGCGCGGTACGCGGCGGCGATGGGCGCGAAGACGGACTCGGCGTAGTCGACGAGGTCCATCTTGCTGACGGCGAGGACGACATGCCGGATCCCGAGGAGCGACACGATGTAGCTGTGGCGCCGCGTCTGCGTGAGCACGCCCTTGCGGGCATCGACCAGCACGATCGCCAGGTCTGCGGTCGAGGCGCCGGTCACCATGTTGCGCGTGTACTGCTCGTGCCCCGGCGTGTCGGCGACGATGTAGCGCCGCGTCGGCGTGGCGAAATAGCGATAGGCGACGTCGATCGTGATGCCTTGCTCGCGCTCGGCGGACAGGCCGTCGAGGAGCAGCGCGTAGTCGATGTCGGCGCCGCGCGTGCCGATGCGCCGCGAGTCCTCCGCCAGCGTCGCGAGCTGGTCGTCGAAGATCGTCTTCGACTCGTGCAGCAGGCGGCCGAGCAGCGTGCTCTTGCCGTCGTCGACGCTGCCGCAGGCGATGAAGCGGAGGAGGTCGGTGTCCTGCATCAGAAGTAGCCCTCCTGCTTCTTCTTTTCCATCGACGCCGCCGCGTCGTGGTCGATCACGCGCCCCTGGCGCTCGGAGGTGGTCGCGCTCTGCATCTCGGCGACGATCGCTTCGACCGTCGTGGCGCCGGATTCCACCGCCCCGGTGAGGGGATAGCAGCCGAGCGTGCGAAAGCGCACCGTTCGCACGGCGGGCGTCTCGCCCGGGCGAAGCGGCATGCGCGCGTCGTCCACCATGATCAGCGCGCCGTCGCGCTCCACCACGGGGCGCGGTGCCGCGAAATACAGCGGCACCACCGCGATGCGCTCCTGCGCGATGTACTGCCAGACGTCGAGCTCGGTCCAGTTGGACAGCGGGAAGACGCGGATGCTCTCGCCCTTGTGGATGCGCGTGTTGTACAGATGCCAGAGTTCGGGGCGCTGGTTCTTCGGATCCCAGCGGTGGGCGGCCGTGCGAAACGAGAAGATCCGCTCCTTCGCGCGCGACTTCTCCTCGTCGCGCCGCGCGCCGCCGAACGCCGCCTCGAAGCCATGCGCGTCGAGCGCCTGCTTCAGGCCCTGCGTCTTCCAGACGTCCGTGTGCGTCTGCGAACCGTGGGTGAACGGGTTGATGCCGAGGGCTGCGGCGTCGGGATTCGCGTGCACGATGAGCTCGATGCCCCGCTCGGCCGCGACGCGGTCGCGCATCTCGTACATCGCGCGGAATTTCCACGTCGTGTCGACGTGCAGCAGCGGAAACGGCAGCGGCGCGGGGAAAAACGCCTTGCGGGCGAGGTGCAGCATGACGGCGCTGTCCTTGCCCATCGAATAGAGCATCACGGGCCGCGCGACCTCGGCGACGACCTCGCGCAGGATATGGATGCTCTCGGCCTCGAGGCGGCGCAGCACCGGCGGTGGCGGGCGCGAGGCGGTCATCGGATGCCTGGCCTAGCGCTTCGTCGCGCAGCCGTCGAACGTCGTCTTGCCGCCTTCCTCGATGAACGCCGTGTTGCCCTTGTTCCAGAAGACGATCGTCTCGCCGGCGTTGGCGTAGCGGGCGCCGGACCCCGACATGGTCTGCGGCAGCGTCATGACGCGTCCGTCCGAGAGCTTGAGGTCCACGGCGCTCGAAGCGCCGTTCACGAACGCCGCGTCGATGAACTTGCCGCCGCCGCATGCGAAGCGGACCTGGATTCGCGTGGTGGTCGCGGCGGCGCGGGTCGCCCTGGCCGTGTTGCGGCTGCAGGCGCCCGAGAACAGCGCCGCGGCAGGGCACGTCTTGCCGCCCTTGAAGGTGCAGGTGCCTTGCTCGTCCGGCGTGTTGCCTGCCGCCGTCACGGCGTACGCACCGCCCGTGATCGCGCAATACCGCGCCGCCGCCGTGACATAGCCCGTGACCTTGATGCCGCCGGCGCGGCAATCGCCGCGCAGCAGCGCCCATTCCTCGCACTGCAGATTGTCGGCGAACGTGCACACGCCGAACTCGGCGCCGCCGCCGTTCTTCTCCATCGACAGCGTGCCGCCCTTGTCGGCGCAATTCTTCGATGCGGGGTTGGCGAGCCCCGCCGACGCGGCCAGCGCGGCCGGGACCATGACGGCGAGGCTCAGCGCGGCGACGAGGGCGGAGAGGAAGGCAGGGCGGACCACGGCGACGCTCCGGATAGGTCGATCGCTGCGGATTGTAGTCGAACGGCCCGACGGCGTTGTTGCAACGGCGTGACAGGCCGTCGGCGCGCGTCGGGGCTCCGTCGGCGCGCGTCGGGGCTCCACCGACACCCGTGATGCCGATCTCGCGGTGTAGGAGCGCCTTCGGGCACTCGTCCGACACCGGAGCGCCGCCGGGACGATAGTCCGTCGCCGCGGCGGGCGCTAACTTCTTGCGTCAGCCGATGCTGGCGTTCGCCGCGGCCTCGTAGCCCGTCATCAACACGCCGGGTGGCCCGCCCGGAACGAGCTCGACGCAAAGGCTCGCCGTGTCATCGGCCCACACGGCGCGGTCCGGCTCCGGCGACTGGTCGCGCGCCTGCTGCCGGGCCTGCTCCATGGTTTCGGCGCGCACGATCACGCTGGGGGCCTTGCCGTCGTGCGCGATGCCGTCGGCGATCGGATAGAGATGAAACAGTTTCATGGCGACCTTTGGAGTGGAGTTGCGCGGTGAGCGAAGGATCGAGAATGCGTGAAACGAGCGAGTGCTCATGCCGGACCGATTGGAGATGAGTGTGCGTCGGGAGGGACCGTACGGAGAAGTGGCGGGAGGACAAAAGTGCTGTCCTCCTCGCGCCTACACGCCGGACGAAGGGGCGTTCCCCGCGCCTGCCGACGCGAGGGAAGGACCCGCCCAGAGCTACTTCCGGCGCAAGGCCGCCGAGATGACGCTCCTCGACGCGTGCCTGGAGACGCCGCTCGCGCTCCCGCCGGCCGCAGACGGCGCCGCCGTCATCGACGGCAAGTTCCGCCTCGCCGCGGCGCTGCGCGCCGAACGCTCGCTGCAATCGTGGGCCATCACCGAGACGGCGCGACCCGAGGTGGAGGAGTGGACGTGGGGCGCCTACCGGTTCGCCTATGGCTACCAGCGGGCGGACCTCGACGTGCGCGGGCCGCCGGTGTACGAAGCGCTCGTCGAGCAGGCCGCGCTGCGTTTCGAAACGCTGTACACGGCCTCGGGCATGAGCGCGATCGCGGCAGTCGTCACCGGCCTGTTGCGCGAGCACCGCGGCGCGACCGTCTTCGCAGCCGCCGGCGGCTACAGCGAGACGCGCGAGCTGCTGCAAAGCCTCGGCGAGCGCGTGACGCTCGCGCCCATGCGATCGCGGGCGCGGCGCGGGCGGCTCGCGGCGCCGGGCAGCACGTCCGCGCGGCTGCTCTGGCTCGACTCGGCCGCGGCGGGCGGCCTGGGCGACTTCGCGTCCTGGACCGCCGGTGACGTCGACCTCGCCGTCTTCGACACCACGTGCTACGGCGCCACGTCGTCACGCCTGGAGCGCGTCGTGCGCTGGGCGTCGTCCGCGGGCGTTCCGCTGGTGCTGGTTCGCAGTCACGCCAAGCTCGATTCGCTCGGCATCGAATACGGGCGCCTGGGCTCGGTCGTTCTCGCATGGGACGGCGCGGGACCGGCGCACGAGACGATGAAGGCGCTGCTGCGCGCGATCGCCGAATCGATCCGTCTGTACGGGACCGCCGCGTTGCCGTCCCATTTCCCACCGTTCACCGGAACCGCGGAGTATCGCCGGCTCAGCATCGCGCGCACCGCGGCCCTGATTCGCGCGACGCGGCGGCTCGCCCGCACGCTGGCGGCGCGCCTCGGCAGCGGAGACGCCATTCGCCCGTTCCCGCATGGCCTCTACTTCACGCTGGCCCCCGGCGGCGCGCTGCGCCTGAAGGACGTCAAGCACGCGGCGGCGTCGCTGTGCAACGACCTGGCCGCGCAAGGGCTGCCCGTCAAGCACGCGGGCTCGTTCGGTTTCGATTTCGTCTCGGTCGAATGGTTTTTCGACGTGCGGCGGCGGCGCAACGTCCTTCGTGTCGCCGGGGGTGACGTCCCACCCGAGCAGATCGACGCCATCGCCGGCGCCATCGCACGCTGGTGGGCCGCCCATCGGATCAGCCGCCCGATGCCGGACGCCATCGATACCGTGGCGGCCGTCCCGATGCCGTGAGCGGGCACGCGATCGCGTGACGCCCGGTGAGCGAGCATGCGAACGTGTGACGCGCGTTCGTGACAACGTCATAAACCGGCCGCCGGTGTGTTTATTCGCGCGCAAAACGATGCGCGGAAGGGTTGCACCGGCCCCGCCGAAGCCCCACTATTCCGCACCACTTCGTGATCGCTGTCCGTTGACGTGGGGAACTCCGTGCCCTCGAACGTCGTGCAACTGCCGAGCGGACCGCACTGGCGCGTGCTGATCGCACACCAGCGCAGCATCGTCCGTCACGCGTTGCGGACGCTGATCGAGGCGGAGGACGTCGCGGTGATCGAAGTCGCGGATGGCGAATCGGCGCTGGCCGAGCTCGCGTTCCGGCGCTTCGACCTGCTGGTGCTCGAGCTCGACCTGCCCGAAGAAGACGCGGTCACCGTGATGCTGATGCACCGTCTGCTGATCGCCCACCAGGAGGTTCACCTGGAGCCGCCCGCGATCATCCTCACGCTGTCGCCCGAAGTGCGGTCGAACGACGCGCTGATCGATCACCTGCATTCTCTCGGCGTCGCGGCGCTGATCGACGACGCGCCGCGCAGCGACGTCGCGCAGATCGTCGAAGCGACCCTGCAGTCGCGCGCGGCGCGCATGAGCGTCGGCAAGCCGGCGGCGGCTTGATCCCCATCACGAGGCATTCGACATGAGACTTTCCGCGCGCACGCTCGCCTTGGTCGGCGGTTTCGTCGTTCTGCTGGCGGGGAGCGATCTTGCCCACGCGGGAGACTGCATCCGGACGTCGGACGGCAACGTCGTGTGCGGAGAAGGGCAGTGCGCGACGGATCAATACGGCAAGGTGCTGTGCGCGAAAGCGGGCGGAGGCGCGCTTCGCGATCAGAACGGCAACGTGAAATGCGGCGTGGGTTTCTGCGCGATGGACGACACCGGCAAGGCACGCTGCTCGACCAGGGCAGGCGGCAGTGCCATGACCGATGCGAACGGCAACGTCAAATGCCTCGGCGGCTGCAAGGAAGCGACGCAGCAGCTTTGCACCCTCGCGCGCTGACGCTTCTCGCCGGCGATCCGTCGCGCGTCAGTTGGCGAACGCTTTCCCGAGGAAGCCCACCGCCGCCCGCAGCGCGCAGCGCTGCTGCACACGAGGAAAGCCGTCAGCGCGCCACCGGCATCAGTTCTTGCCCATTCGGTTTTCCGCAACCCGGACGTTGTTGTCGTTCGCGAATTTGATCGCCGCCGGCAGGATGGCCCGGATCGCGGCCTCGAACTGTGCGCTGTTGCCCGCGTTGTACGTGTCGGAGTCGACGTCGATCGAAGCGGGATCGACGTAGACCGCGAATGCCGTGGGACTGAGTGTCGCGGGATATCTGAGATAGATCTCGCCGAACGTCGTGGACATGCGAACGCGCGCGCCGTTGCCGAAGACCTGCACGCTGTTGACGCCCGCCTTGCGCAGTCCGTCGGCATACGGCTGCACCATCGCCGCCAGCGCGGGCTGCGGCGTTGCGGGAATCGGTCCGGGGGCGGCGCAGGCCGCGAGCAGGACGGCTGCCAGGGGAGCGCACGCGCGAGCGACCAGCATCTTCCAGCGAGCATTCATGACGATCTCCAATGATGTGACAACGTTTGTCTCAGCTCGCGCGCGATGCACGCAAGCGCTGCCCCGCGACCAGTCTCGCAATCGATTTCAAAATCCGTCTTGACCCGTAGCGGCATTTTGTCGAGCAGGACGCGGGCGTCGAGCGAGCCACGCGATTACTTGGGAAACATGAGCTGTACTTGCGCCCGGATCTGCCAGTTGGGACCGAAATCGGGCTTGACGACGTTGTAGTACGCCGAGATCTGCGTGTTCACGGGCAGCTTGTCGAGGTGGAAGATCTTGCCGACGCCGCCGCCGATGGGCACGGTCCACTGCTGCCCGCTCTCCGCCTTCCAGTCGACGGTCATGATCGGCGAGCTCGTCAGGTACAGGCCTTCCTGGAAGTTGTAATTGACGAACGGCTGGATGAGCCCGTTGTTGTACGAGCCGCCGCGCTTGTCGCTCGTCAGCGACCAGACGTTGTTGAGCAGCACGCCGTACACCCACGGGCTGCCTTTCTCGAGATGGAGCACGACGAACGAGGGGCCGAGGCCCCAGTTCTTGTTGCCGAGCTCCTCGTTGCTGTTGGTGGGCAGCTGGATGACCGGCCCGGCGCCCCAGATCCACTCGCCCGGATTGGCGGGAGACAGGAATGCCGTGAACACCACGTCGCCGATGCCGTTGGTGCGACTGTCGCCCGGTGCCAGCGACGGCATGGAGATCACCGGCAGGATGGTCCGCGTGATGATGTTCCAGTCCTTGTCGATCGAGATCGGGATCACGGGCTGGATGTTGAGGACGTTCTGCGTGCCCTTTTCCGGGCCGAAATTGAGATTGGTGTTGTTCTGAAACGGCAGGCTGATGAGGTTGCCCACCGGATTCTGCGCGAGCTTGGCGAGCTCTTCGGCGCTCATCTCCGCCCGCGCCTCGGGCGCGGGAACGAGCGCGCCGGCCAATGCCGCGAGGAGCCACCAGGATCGGATGATCGAACGCATGAATGTTTCCTTGACGAAGGGTGACGCGAACCATCGATACGCAGGACGACGGCAGGCGATGGAACGGGTCGGTAACCGATCCCGCGCCTTGGGCGCCGACGCCCGGTGAAGTGCAGCACATGTGTACCGTTGCCGCGCAGGAGTGGAAACTAGTCTTTGGTTAAGTCCACGCCGTGGCCGCTGCGCAGCGCCGCGGCGATGGCTTCGATCAGCTGCTTGCTGGAGAAAGGCTTCCGCAGCATGCACACGGCGCCGGCCCGATGCGCCAGATGGTCGAGCGCCGCGTCGTCGCTCGCGGTGATGAACACGACGGGCACGTCGAGCTCCGCGGCGCGCAGGCGGGCCTGGACGTCGAGGCCCGAGAGACCGGGCATGTGCACGTCGAGGATGACGCAGGCAGGCAGCTCGCCAGGCAGCGACGCCAGAAATTCCTCGCCGGACGCGAACGCGCTCACGCGATAGTCGGCCAGGCGCAGCACGCGGCCTAGCATGGTTCGCACGGGCGCCTCGTCGTCCACCACGGCGATGAGCGGATGGGCGCGGGTCACCGCCGCACGGTACAGCGTTGCAGACCCGGCAGGTACTGACCTTTGGTTCAGTCGGGGTCGCGCGCGATCCCGAGCCTTGCCGCCATGTGCATCAGCTCCGCGACCGTCCGCGTCTGCATCCGCTCCATGATCCGCGCGCGGTGAAACTTGACGGTCTGCTCGACGATCCCGAGGTCGGCGGCGATCTGCTTGTTGAGCTTCCCCTTGACCACCGCCACGAGGACTTCGCGCTCGCGCGACGTCAGCGTGGCCAGCCGATGCTCCATTTCCGCGACGTCGGCTCGGGTTCGGCGCGACGAAGCATCCTCGTCCGAAGCCGCCCGCACGGCGCGCAACAGCGCCTCCGAATCGACGGGCTTGGTGAGAAAATCGGCGGCGCCGGCCTTGATCGCCTGCACCGACATCGCGATGTCGCCGTGACCGGTGAGGAAGACCACCGGCAATCCGTCACCCTCGGCGGCGAGACGGCGCTGCAGCGCGAGGCCATCGAGACCCGGCATGCTGACGTCGAGGACGAGGCATCCGCGCCGGGAGCGGTCGGGCCGGGCGAGAAACGCCTCGGCGGATGCGAAGGTCTCGACCGTCCAGCCTGCTTGGCGCAGCACCCGCGAAAGCGCCTTCCGCACGGCGGCGTCGTCGTCTACCAGGAAGATGGTGTCGATGCCGGTTGCCGGCATGTCAGGTCTGCCACATGGGCAGCGTGGCGCAGAAGGTCGCCCCTCCGTCCGGATTGTTCGCGACCGTGAGCGTGCCCCGGTGCGCCGTGATGATCGACTGGCAGATCGCGAGGCCGATGCCCATGCCGCCAGCCTTCGTGCTCCAGAACGCATCGAAGACGTTCTTCATGTCGTCGAGGGCCACGCCCGTGCCGCGGTCGACGACGCACAGGCGGACGTGGGCGCCGTCGGCCTCGGTGCGAACGACGAGCATCCGCTCGGGCAATTCGACGCCAGCCATGGCATCGGCGGCGTTGAGGACGAGATTCAGCACCACTTGCTGCAGCTGGACGCGGCCGCCGTCGATGGCGGGAAGCACGGGGGCAAGCTCGGTGATGGCGGTCACGTGGCGGGTCATCAATTCAGTGCGCACCAGATCGAGCGTCTCGCGCACGAGGTCGTTGAGGTCGAACGGAGCGACCTTCATCTCGCCGCGCTTGTAGAGGGCGCCGAGGCGGCGGATGACCTCGGCCGCGCGCCTGTCCTCCGTGACGATGTCGTCGCAGATTTCCTTCAGCTCGACCCGGTCGAGGACTTTCCGGTCGAGCATCTTGCGTGCAGTCTCGGCGTTGCCCAGGATCGCGGCCAGCGGCTGGTTCAGCTGATGGGCGATCGACGCGGAGAGCTGCCCCATCATGGACACGCGGGTCATGTGCGTCAGCGCCGACCGGTCCTGCTCGGCCTGCAGCTCCGCCACCTTGCGCGCCGTGATGTCCAGCGCCACCCCCATCACGCGATCGCTGTTCCCCTTTTCCGTGCGCCCGCGCGCCGCGATCCAGCGCACGCCGCCTTCGGGCTGGACCACGCGATACTCGACGTCGAGGTCTTCGCCTTTCTCGAGCGCCTGTCGCACCGCCTCGTCGACGCGGTCGCGATCAGCGGGGTGCATTCGCTCGAGCCCCTGATCGAAGGGCACGGGCAACTCCGCCGGCGAGACGGCATGATGGCGCAGCTTCGCGGTCGACCAGATCTTGTCGCGGGTGACGTCCCAGACCCACATGGATAGACGAGCGGCGTGCGCGGCGAGGCTCATCCGCTCCTCGCTTTCCTCCAGCGCCACAGCGGTGCGCCGCCGTCGGCTTCGCTCGAGCAGCAGCGCGGCAATGAGGCCGGCCTGAAGCAGGAAGACGGCGGCGGCGATGATCGCCGCGTCGTGGTAGGCCTCCCAGAACGTCGGTTCCCTGAAGTGCACGACGGCGTCGGCCGGAATGTCTTTGGCGGCGACGTTCCAGCGCTGTGCCTGCCGCCAGTCGATCTGCACCGGCGCTGCCGTGGCTGCAGGGACAGCGAGCGCTGCCGGCGTCGCGCCGTCGAGTAGGCGGTTGACGAGCGTCGCGGCCTGCCGGCCCATGTCGGCCGCAGCCGGCATGTATCCTCCAACGATGCCGGTGCCGATGAACGTGCTGAAGGGGCTGTAGATCGGCGCGCCGGACGCGGCCGCCATGAGCGCCGCGGAATCGCGCGGAAGGAACGCGCGTCCCGCGCCGTCGCGAAAGTATCCCGGCGTGAACACGACATCGCCGCTGCCGAGATCGCCCAATCGTTTGGTCACCTCGGCGCTCGGCAAGGCCGCGAGGAACTCGACTGCGGGCGGGGCGCCGAGCTTTGCCGCTGCGGCGCGAATCTCCGCTTCCCACCGGCGATCGGTGACGCTCGCACCCGTTACCACCACCAGCCGCCGCGTAGCCGGATGCCACCGCAGCGCCAGGCGGATCGTGCTCCCGAAGTCGTAGGTCACCGGCACGCCGACGACATCGGCCGGCACGGCGGGAAGCGACGCGATGAATGGCTGGTCCACGTTGAAGTGCACGACCGGCACCCCGGGAAACAGGGCCGCGCGATGGCGAAGCAGGAAGTCCAGCGCGGGACTGCCGGAGACAACGACCACATCCGGCGGATGGGTGACGTATTTTTCAGTCAGATACGTGACGATCGTTTGCTCGTACGCCGGACCGAAGAACGTGGGACGGTCGAGGAACTCCGCGAAGAGCTCGACGTTGCGACCGGCCGCGTTCGCGATGTTGTCGCGGAACCCGCGGTCGGCCTCGATGTTGGCCGGCAGCAGCCGATTGTTGGAGTAGATCACGAGCACGTTCCTGATCTCCGCGCCCATGACCAACGGGGAGACCAGGAAACAGCACGCAAGCAGGAACGAGGTGAGACGCGTGACTGCTCTCCGAGTCTTGGTGTGACCCGCTCGCGCGAGCAGGCGATGAAAACGGAACGCCGCGACAGCGAAAAACAGCCGCGAAAAAAACTGCGGCAGATGATAACGCAAGCGCGGGGGCGCCGGGGGTGGAGAGCACTGGACAGGCGGTCCGCCGACGGGTCACGTTTTCGGCGCGAGCCGAGCCGGCGCGAGCCACCGCGCCACGATCATCAATCCGACGATCATGAAGGCCAGTCCGCCGGGCACCCACATGATGAGGCCGCCGAGCTGCTGATCTTCCAGCGGGGAGAGACCGAACGCGCGCGTACCGGCGATGCCGTACCACGGCGATGGCGCGAAGGTCAACAACGCGCCCAGTGCGCTGGTATGGAGCATGGTAGTGAAGAGGGAGGCCACGGCGCTGCCCGCGCGTGTCCGCGCGCCGGCGACCGACCACCAGTAGGCGAGGGCGGAAGCGAAAAAGCATGCGTGCTGCCCGATGTGGACCAGCGGATTGCGCAGCGCCGCCTGGAACAGGATCGGCAGGTGCCAGAGCCACAGCGCCAGCGCATGGAGGACCCAGGCCCCGAGCGACAGCGTTGCGACGTAGCCGATCGCCCGGAGCGGCGCCGCCTTCGCCGCGGCGGCGAAGACGCGCCGCAGCGATGCTCCGAGCGCCCACGTCCAGGCTTCGAGCGGTCGGCCGAGGACGATCAGCGGGGCAGCCACCACCATCAGCAGCTCGTGCTGGACCATGTGCATGGCGAAGGAACGCTCCGCCCACGTGTCGATGGGGCCGAGCAGGCCGCCGGCGAGCGTCGCCCACCCGAGCGCGAAGCTCCCGGCCTGACTGCGGCGAATGCCGCGTCCGGCGCCGGCCTTTCGCCACAGCGCGCCGACGCCTTTCGCATACAGGCCGGCGCCGATGACGATCACCAGGGCCAGGGCGACGACAAAGCCCGGCGCATCCCCGGCGGAGCCGGTGGCCGTGTCCGCGTGCGCGAGCGCCAACCGCGGCGCAAGTGAAACCAGCACCGCCGGCGCTAGGCGATGCACGCCGACACCATCCACACCGGAATCCACATCGCGACGATCGCGACCGCGGAAAGCGCGGCGACCGTCATCGCGACGCCGGCGAGGAAGTGCAGCTGCATCGTTGCCTCGCCCGCACCCGCTGGCACCGGCGTTTCGCGCCAGCGCCCCCACGCGCCCGCCGCCGCGAGCGCCGTGATCGCCAGGCACACGGCGTGCGAGAGGTGCACGGGCCACGTGACCTGATGCGCGCAGCCCCAGCTCACCAGCGACATCGCAACGAGCTGGTCGGCGAGCGCCGCCACGGGCGCCACCAGAAGCGCGATCCAGATGCGCATGGCTAGAACCGGGCGCCGAAATAGATCACCGCGTAGATGGGCAGCCACGTCAGCACGACGAAATACCAGTAGCCGCAGTTCTCGGCGATGTCGACGAAGCGCTTGCCCTCGAAGGGCTCGGCGTACGTGACCGCGGTCAGCACGAACGTGTCCGCCACGTCCGTCACGAGATTGAACGAATGCAGGCCCAGCAGCACCCAAACCGCCGAGCCATAGGCGCCTTCGTCCCAGCGGACGTTGAGCGCCTTGAACTCGAGCCAGCGCACCGCGCACAGCGCCACGCCGAAGACGGCGCAGACGTAGAGCCAGCGGCGGACTTTGCGGCGATCCTGGTCCGCCGCCGCCCGTTGCGCGAGCCAGTTGGGCACGACGCTGGCAAGGGTGATGGCCAGGTTGACGGTTCCGAACAGGAGGTCCGGCGGACGGCCGCCGTCCGGCCACGCGTTCGACAGGCTGCGCAGATAGAAATAGATGACGATCATGAAGCCGAACGCCACGCCTTCGATCGCCATCATCCCGGCGTTGCCCCACCACATGAGGCTCCGGTGCGCGAAGCCGTAGCTCGGAAGGGCGGCGACGTCGAGCGCGTCGCCGCGTCGCACGGGCGGCACGCTCGCCGGGATGAATTCCCGCCGTTTCACGGCGCCGTCTCCCACGTCACTTCCTTGATCGATTCCTTCTTGTCGGGCCAGTACCAGGCGATGAAGGCGATGGCCGGAGGGATCAGTCCCCATGCGAAGCCGGGGACCGACCAGACCGACCAGACGAGCCACACCGTCACCGCCACCGCCGCCACGAACGGCCAGATCTCCGGCTCGGGATAGGCGTAGCGGGTGTCCGGCAACGCGTCGATCACGGTGGTCGTGAGGCCTTCGCGAATCTCCGCCGACAATCCGGCGACGTGCGTCACTTCCGTGGCCGGCACCCAGAGAGGCTCGCGCGATGCAACGACAGGCAACGCCAGGAAGTTGCAGGCAGGCGGCGGCGAGCTCGCCGACCATTCGAGGGTGCCGCCCCCCCAAGGGTCGGCGGGCGCCCGCGCGCCCTTGAGGAGACTGTGGACCACGTTCCACACGAAGATCAGCATGCTGACGTCGTTGATCACCTGCCCTGCCGCCGACAGGAAGCTCAGGAAGCCCCAGCCCGTCTCGGGCCCGTAGGTGTAGATCCGCCTCGGCATGCCGGCGAGGCCGAGCACGTGCAGCGGAAAGAACGTCAGGTTCACGCCGATGAAGAAGATCCAGAACTGCCATTTCCCGAGCCGCTCGCTCAGCATCCGCCCGGTGATCTTCGGGAACCAGTAATAGATCGCCGCGAACAACGGGAAGACGGCGCCGCCGATCAGCACGTAATGCAGGTGCGCGACGACGAAATAGGTGTCGTGAACCTGGAGGTCCAGCGGCACCGAGCCCAGCATGATGCCGGTGAGGCCGCCGATCAGCAGGATGACGAAGAAGCCGAGCACGAAGAGCAGCGGCGTTCGCATCACCAGGCGACCGGACGCGAGAGTCGCGATCCAGCAGAAGATCTGCAGCGCGGTGGGAATGGCGATCATGAAGCTCATCGCGGTGAAGAAGCTCTTGCCGAGCTCCGGGACGTTGGTCGCGAACATGTGATGCACCCACAGCCCGAACGACAGGAAGCCGGTCGCGATCAGCGACAGCACGATCGCGTCGTGACCGAACATGGGACGGCGGGCAAACGTGGGGATCACGGCCGAGACGAATCCCAGCGCAGGAACGAAAATGAAATAGACCTCGGGATGTCCGAAGAACCAGAACAGGTGCTGCCACAGCAGCGGGTCGCCGCCCTCCGCGGGGTTGAAGAAATGCGTTCCGAGCATGCGGTCGAACTGGACGAGGTTCGCCGCGAGCATGACCATGGGCATCGCGAAGATGATCATCACCGACGTCACGAGCGACGCCCACACGAACAGCGGCATGTTCCGCAGCGTCATCCCGGGCGCGCGAAGCTTCAGGATGGTCGTCGTGATGTCGACGGCGACCATCAGCCCCATCGCCTCGCTGTAGGTGACGAGCATGTTCCACACGTCCTCCCGCTTGCCGATCCCGTATTGGGGGCCGGCGAGAGGGACATAGGCGAACCAGCCGGCGTCCGGGCCGGTGTTGGACAGGAATCCGGCGAAGAGCAGCAGCCCGCCGATGAGATACAGCCAGTAGGCGCACGCCGTCATGCGCGGGAACGCGGTGTTCCGGGTGCCGATCATCAGCGGCACCAGGTAGAGCGCGAAACCTTGCATCACCGGCACGGCGAACAGGAACATCATCGTCGTGCCATGCATCGTGAACAGCTGGTTGTAGAAGTCGGGGCCGACGAGATGACCGTTCGCGGCGCCGAGCTGGTGACGCATCAGGCCGCCCATCACGCCGGCGGCGCAAAAGAAGCACAGCGCGGTGACGATGAACCGCACCCCGATGGTCTTGTGCCCGTTGGCGCTCAGGATGCCCCGGATGCCGGGCCGGTCCGTCCACGTGCGCTCGAGCTCCACCGCGGCCAGCGAACCGGGACCCGGCCCGTCACGCAGGCGGCGGCGCTCGCCCGCGCGCGCCTCCGATCGGCCGCTCGTTCGTCTTCGCGCACCCGGCTTCGACGGAAACGATCCGCTCGCGGCGGTCATTGCAGCGATCCGAGATACGCCGAAATCGCCGCCAGGTCCGCCGGCGCAGCGGCGAACGGCGGCATGTCGACGCCCGGCTTGTGGGCTTGCGGGTCGGCGACCCACTGCACGCGGGCCGCGAACGTATTCTCCAGGGTGCCCGCGGCGAGCGACGACCGGCCTCCGACGTGGGTGAGATCGGGCGCGCGCCGCCCTCGGGCCGCGGTGCCGGAGATCGTGTGGCACAACGCGCAGCTTGCGTGCTCGACCAGATCGCGCCCGCGCTGCGCCTGCGCGGTCGCCGGGGCCAGCGCGGGCTGCCGTTGCAGCGCCCGCCAGCGCTCGTAGTCGGCAGGCGGCTGGGCGACGACGATGAGCGCCATGTGGGCATGCTGGTAGCCGCAGAATTCCGCGCACTGGCCGCGATAGACACCCGCCCGATCGGCCCGCAGCGCGATGGTGGATTCGCGCCCGGGGATCAGGTCCTTCTTGCCGGCAAGACTTGGCACCCAGAAGCTGTGGATGACGTCGTCGGCGCGCAGGCTTATCAGCACGGGCCGCCCGACCGGGATGTGGAGCTCGTTGGCCGTCGCGAACGATTGCTCCGGATCGTTCGGGTCGTAATGGGCCTCCCACCAGTATTGATGCCCGACGAGCGCAATGTGGACCGCGTCGTCGAGCGGCAGCCTGGCGATGGCGCGATCGGTGACGAAGCTGGCGAAGAGCAGCATGAACAGCAGCACGGAGGCGCCGCCGATCGCGACGCCGACCCAGCGCCGCAGCACCGTCTCCGTCCTCGGATCCGCCACCGTGTTGGGCGCCGCGCGCTCGGTGCCCCGCGGCGCGCGCCACACGGCCACCACGAGCACGACGATGATGGCGACGAACACCAGCGCGCACGTGACGAGCATCACGTTCCAGAGGTCGAACAGCGCGGCGGCTTGCGGGCCCGCCGGCAGCCGGACGTCGTGGAGCCCGTTCATTGCGCGGGGCCGCTGGCGGACGACGGCGTCGCGGTCTCCGGCTTTTGCGAATCCTGGAAGGACTCGGGCGTGCGCGTCAGGAAGGCGTCATCGCGATTCGGCGCCGCGTCCTGCGGCGCGAGCCCCGCCATCGAGCGCACGTAGGCGGCGAGCGCCCAGATCTCCTCCTTGGGTATCCGGTCGCCGAAGGCGGGCATGCCGTTCGGCCGCCCGTTCGAAATGGTCTGGAAAATGGAGATCGCGTCGCCGCCGTAGATCCAGACGTCGTCGATCAGGGCGGGTCCGGACCCGCCGCCGCCGTTGGCGTGACAACCACTGCAGTTGTACCAGCCCCAGAGCTTCTTGCCCTTGGCGAGCGCGTAGGCATTGCGCTCGTCGTGCGCGATCATCGCGGCGGCCGTCTGCAGATCGCCCACCTCCGCGGCGGGCGCGGGGCGCGGAAAGTCGCGCGACTCGCGCTCGCACGCGGCGACGATCGACAGCGTCATCAGCACGGCGGTGAACGTGCGCAGCGTCATGGCGCGCCCGTCGGCGTAGCCGGCAGCGGCAGCAGCGGAACGCCGTACTCCGCCAGGACGGCGTCGATGCGCCCCCGGTCGCGGGCGAGCGCGGCGTTGAGGTCGTCTCGCAATGCGGGGGCGTCGTCGCGCACCGCGATGGCGATCGGGAACGATTCGGATGCCGCGCGCTCGTCCGGCGCGAGCGCGACGTCGAGCCGGACCGTCGAGCGCCGCGCGTAGTAACCCACCGCCGGCCCCCAGCCGACCGCGATCTCCAGTTCGCCGGCGGCGAGGGCCTCGACGACGCGCTGTGCCGCCGACACGGCGCCATACACGGGAAAGCCCGCGACGTTGTCGACGATGCCACGGCGCGCGAGCGCCGCGGCCGGCGGCGCGGCGGCGCCGTCAACGCCGATCAGCGGCACGCCGATCCTGCTCGTGCGAAGGCGCGGGTCGTCGAACGAAGTGACCGGCGCGCCCCAGGCCGTGCGCGTGACGAGCCCGTAGCTCGATCGATAGTAGGGCGTCGTCGTGGCGAGGCCCGCCGGATCGGCGGGAACGCCCATCAGCACGTCGCACAGCCCGGCCCCGAGCGTCTTTCGCACGATTCCGCGGCGGAGCGGCATCCACCGATAGACGACGCGCGCGCGGAGGTCCTGCGCGATGATCGCCGCAATCCGGTTCTCGAATCCGCTGCCGTCCTGCCGGGAGTAGGGAAGATCGTCCGGATCGGCGCAGACCACGAGCTCGCGCGCCGCGGCGCCCGCCGCGCTCGCGAGCAGCGCGAGCAGAAGCGCGATCTGCAGGCGTTCAAGGAAGCGCGAACACATACAGCATGCCCCCTTTGGTGGTGCGCTGCTTCAGGTCGCCCATGAGGTTGCCCATGCCGCCGGCCGCGCTGCCATCGCGCGGGTCGAGATCGCCGGAGACGACTGCGCCGGCCCAGCCGCCGACGCCGGCGAGCACGGCGACGTACTGCCTGCCGTCCGGGCCTCGGTAGGAGATCGGCTGGCCGACGATGCCCGAGCCGGTCTTGAACTGCCACAACAGGCGGCCGTCCTTCGCGTCGACCGCCTTGAACCAGCCGTCCATCGTGCCGTAGAACACCACGTCGCCGCCGGTGACGAGTGCGCCGCTCCAGACCGGCAGATCTTCCTCGATGACCCAGCGCGATTTGGCGGCGGCCGGATCCCACGCCGTCAGCAGCCCGCGATGGCCGCCCGGGCCCGGCTTGATCTTGGCGATCGAGCCCACGTAGGGCGTGCCGGCGATGTAGCTGGTCTGCGTGGCTTCCTGGTCCTGGCAAAGATTCTGGTGCGGAATGTAGAGCAGCCGCGTGCGCGGTGAATACGCGGACGGCTGCCAGTCCTTGCCGCCCGGAGCGGCAGGGCAGATGTCGCGCACCACGGTCCCGCTCCGCTGCAGCTTGTCCGATGCGTAGTGCAACGAGCCCGTCTCGAGGTCGACGCCCGTCGACGTGTTGACCGCCACGAACGGTGTCGCCGACAGCACCTCGCCGTTGACCCGATCCATCACGTAGACGTAACCGTTGCGGTCGGGATGGACGAGGACCTTGCGCTGCTTGGCGTCGATCGTCAGATCGATCAGCACGCTCTCGTTCACCGCGTCGTAGTCGAACTGGTCGTGCGGGCTCAGCTGGTAGAACCAGCGCGCCTGGCCGCTCGACGCCTCGCGCGCGAACAGTCCGGACGTGAACTTGTTGTCGCCGGGGCGCTGCTCCGCGTTCCAGGGCCCGGGATTCGACGTGCCGTAGTAGACGAGATCGAGGTCCGGATCGTAGGAGATCCATCCCCACACGGTACCGCCGCCGATCTTCCATGCGTCCGACGGCCACGTCTTGACGCCCAGGTCGGCGCCGCGCTCCTTGGCGTAGAACGGCTTGTAGCCGGCGCCGATCAGCACGTCGCGGTCGGGCCCCGTGCTGTACGCGCGCCACAGCTCCTTGCCCTTGTCGGCGGCGAGCGCGACCAGCCAGCCGCGCACGCCATATTCGCCCCCGCTGTTGCCGATGAGGACGCGACCCTTGACGACGAGCGGCGCCATCGTTCGCGTTTCACCGGCGCGGATATCGCCGGACCGGTAGCGCCAGAGCTCCTTGCCGCTCGCCGCGTCGAGCGCGATCGTCTGGTTGTCGAGGGTGTTGAAAAAGACTTTGCCATCGGCGTAGGCGAGCCCGCGATTGACGACGTCGCAGCAGGCGACGCCCTGCGCGAACGCTTCCGGCTTGGGCTCGAAACGCCAGCGCAGCGGCGCGCCTGGCTTGGCGAGGTCCAGCGCGTAGACGACGTTCGGGTAGGGCGTGACGACGAACATCGTGCCGCCCGCCACGATCGGCGCCGCCTCGTGGCCGCGAAGTACGCCGGTGGAGAATGTGAATGCCAGCGCGAGCTTCGACGCGTTCGCGGTCGAAATCTCGTCGAGCGGCGAGAACCGCGTGCTCGCATAATCGCGCGCGGCCATCGGCCAGTCGCCGGCGACGTCCGGCGGCGTCGTGGTCGCACCGTGGCTGGCGGCCCCGAGCACGCACGAGAAGGCCGCAGCGAGAAGCCGCGGAGTCGAACGGTGGACTCCCCTTGTGGACATAGGTGCCGCGGCACTCGAAGAAATGCGCGTCACGCAAAAGCATGATGCCGGCGGTCGCCCGCCGGTCAGCGGCCGGCGCCCTCTTGTGATGTAGGAGTGAACCTACATCGGGATTTGCATCGCGCTGAGGCGGCGCATGACCGCCCCAGCGCATCCGACGTTATTGACCCTTGGAGTTTGCCGGGCCCATGTTTCCGGGCTGCACGCCCGTGCCGGTCTTCGGCATCGCGGACGTCGTCGAATCCACGTTGCCGGTGATCCTGCTGACCTCTGCGGGCGTGAGGCCGCGATTGTCGCGGTCGGCCGCGTCCCACTTGCTGCGCAGGCCGCTGAGATAGGCATCCCGCGTGCCCTGATGATTCGGCATCGCGTCCCACCGGCGTCCCATCTCATTCATGTAGGCATCGCGGGAAATGCGGCCGTTGTTCTTGACCGCGGTGTCGTTCGCCCACCCTTCGAACGTGGTTGAGTTGGTGCTCTGCGCAAAAAGCGGGCAGGCCAGCGCCGCCGCCAGAGAGCCGATCATCAACGTCTTGCCAAGATGCTTCGTGTGCATGATTTCCTCCAGGTAGTTGCGTGGGATAACGCACTTGGTCTCCCGGATGGAAGGCTGCCACACCGCCCGATACGTTCTGTCGGCGGGGCGCCGATGTGGGCGTAGGGCTCGTTAAGTCGGCGTGGACTACGTATGGACTCCGACCTCGAGACGCGGTGGCCGCTGCTGGTACCTGGACACGCCGGTGTCGCGATTGCCTGCATCCCGCCTCGGCGGTGCTCCTACAGCGCGATCGGCCGTTCACGGCTTGTACCGCGGTCGGCGCATCCCGCATCTTGAGCCCGCGGCAATGAACGAAGGACCGACTCGAGTGCGCGCTACCCCTGCAGTGCAGAAATGGCCGGACACGGTGTGGCTGGTGAGGCACGGCCAGAGCGCAGGCAACGTCGCCCGCGACGCGGCAGAAGCAGCCGGCCGCCATCTCATCGACCTCGCGACGCGGGACGTGGACGTTCCGCTCTCCCCGCTGGGCGAGCGACAATCGCGTGCGCTGGCCGACTGGTTTGCATCGAAACCCGCCCCCGAACGCCCTTCGGTGGTGCTCGCGTCGCCGTATCTGCGGGCGCTGGAAACCGCGCGCATCGTCACGGCCTTGATGGACCCGCCGGCGCCGGGCGTGATCGCGGATGAGAGGCTCCGCGAAAAGGAGTTCGGCATCCTGGACCGGATGACCGTGGCGGGCATCGCCAGCGCCTATCCGTCGCTGAGCGAGCAGCGCGGCCACGTCGGCAAGTTCTATTTTCGTCCTCCCGGCGGCGAGAGCTGGTGCGACGTCATCCTGCGGCTGCGCAGCGTGCTCGACACGATGACCCGCGAATACAGCGGACAACGCGTGCTGGTCGTCGCGCACCAGGTGGTAGTGAACTGTTTTCGCTACCTCTTCGAACGTTTGACGGAATCGGAGATCCTGGCGCTGGATCGGGAGGCCGACGTTCCGAACTGCGGCGTCACGCAGTATGAATTCGAGCCTGCCGCGGGTCGGCACGGCAAGCTCGTCCTTCGCGCGGCGAACTTCGTCGCGCCGCTTCGCGCGGGGGGCGCCGCCGTCACCACGGCCCCCGATCTCCCCGCGGCGCCCAAGGCGTAGCGGTCGGTGGCGACGCACCCACACGCGGCGGCGCTGGTGCCGGTGACGAAGACCCTGCTTCGGCGGTGGCCGTTGCCGGCGCTGTCATCGGGCGCCGACAAGGAGCAGCGGGGCGACCTGCTCGTGCTGGCAGGATCGACCGAAACGCCCGGCGCCGCCGTGCTCGCTGCGTTGGCGGCGCTGCGTGTCGGTGCGGGAAAGCTGACGATCGGCGCGCCGGCCGCGGTCGCGCCATCGATTGCCTCTTCCGTGCCGGAGGCGCGGGTGCTCGCGCTGCCTTCCAACAGCGACGGCGGGATCACCGCGGGTGCGCTGCGCGTGGTCCGCACTGCCGTGGCGCGGGCCGATGCCATCCTGGTGGGGCCCGGCATGACCGACTCGCCGGCGTTGCGCGATCTCGTGCAGTCCGTCGTCGCCCGTCCGAAGGCGCCTGCCCTGGTGCTCGACGCCGCCGCGCTTCATTCGGTCGCAAAACTGCAGAAGCTTCGCCGCGCCCACACGCCCTACGCCGTGATTACGCCGCATGCCGGCGAAATGGCCAGGCTCGTCGGATCCGCGCGGCAAGCGGTCGAGTCCGAGCCGGCCGGCTTCGCCAGACGGCTCGCTCGCGAGGCCAACGTCATCGTGGTCCTCAAGGGCGCCGTCACGATCATTGCGCATCCCGCGGGTCATGCGTGGAAGCATGTCGGCGACGCAATCGGTCTGGCGACGTCAGGGTCCGGGGACACCCTCGCCGGCGCCATCGCGGGCCTTGCCGCCCGTGGGGCCGTGATGGAACAAGCCGCCGCGTGGGGGGTCGCGGTGCATGCCCTGGCGGGCAAGGCGCTGACGCTTCGGTACAAGGGCCCGGGACTCCTGGCGCGGGAAATCGCGGGCGAGATGCCCGGCATCCTGAACACGCTGGAAGCAAAGGCGGGGCGCGGCTAGATTTCCGGCAGCCGGGGCCGGGCTACTTCGCCGCCTGTGCCGAGGACGGTACCCCGCTCCGCCCACTCGTCTCATCGAGGTATTCCAGCTGGCGATGCAACAGGTACTGCGCCAGTTCCTCCGCGCTGATCGACCGGCTTTCCGCGCCGCCCTGCGGCACGATCCACGACAGGAGGGCGGCGTGCGCGCTGCCTGGCGGCAGGTCCTCGAGCTCGCCTTCGCACGCCGGGATCAGGACCCTGAGGTTTCCAGCGTCGTGCCAAAGGCAATGGATGCGAACGGGGCGCCGCACGACGCGGATCAGGGACGCCGCCGCCGCCCGCGGGTGGCGGTGGTCCGACCCCCCGTCCTCGCGCCCCTGATGAAGATCTGCACGGCGAGCGCCTGAGGTCCCACCACACCGACGGCGGCGGACAATTCCTCCGATGTGCACTTCAACCTCGCCATCCAGGCGGAGTGGTCGCGCCCGAGATCGATGTGCTCGTCGGGATGAATACGGTCGGGAACAACGGTCTTCCGAAGTGCAAGCTCACGTGGCGATTTGACCGGCATCTGGAGCGACGCATGCTGTTGAGGTCACGGGGGGCGCAGCAAACGGCGTGCCGGGGGCACGGCTTAAGCTGTGGCCGAAGCCATGGCATGCGCCATGCATGGGGCCGGGCAGAAGCAGGCAAATCCCAAGCCAGGATCATCGGGTGACGACGTCTGCCGGCGGAGAATGCATGGGCTGGGCCGTGCACTACCAGGAATTCGAAATCTACCCGAGCGTGATTCCCGTCCGCGCCGGCAGCCGGGGAATCGTCGGCTTCGTGCCCGTCGCCAGCGTGTACAGGAAGGGGGAGCATGCAGAACCGTTCGTGGAGCTCGGCCCGCCCGATGAAGTGACGTTCCGGGACGCCGCTGCTGCGACGTGGTACATCATCAGCCGCGCGAAACGGCTGATAGACGGGGACGAAAACGCGCTCAATTGAGCGCAGGTGCAAAAGACGTTGGGCGCGCCGCGAACCCTTGCGCAGCGGAAAAAATTACCGCCTCGCGGGACTATTTTCCGGTAGGGTTTCCTGAGCGGCCTCAGCCCTCGGCCGCAGCAGTTCCACGAGCGCCTGCAGCCGCGCGATATCGACGGGCTTGTCGATGTGGGCGGTGAAGCCGGAAGCCAAGGCGCGCTGCACGTCCTGTGTGCGTCCGTAGCCGGTCAGCGCGATCGCGGGGACGTGGGCCAGTCTCGGGTCGCGCCGCAACTCGGTGATCAACTCGTAGCCGTCCATTTGCGGCATCCCGATGTCCGAGATGATGAGGTCGATGCCGTCATGGGCGCCGGCCGCGGCGATGGCCTCCTGGCCGCTGCCCGCAACTATGACCGTGGCGCCATGGATGCCGAGGAGGGTGGAGAACAACTCCAGCGTTTCGACGCTGTCGTCGACGCACAGGATTTTGAGCCCGGCAAGTGCATTTTCGGACGACCCCGTGGGCACCTGTGCGCCGTCGTCGCGCTGATGCAGCGTGAGCGCCACCTCGAATCGCGCGCCTTTGCCGGCGCCGCCCGACGACGCGGTGACGCGACCTCCATGCAAGTCGACGATGTCCTTCACGAGCGCGAGTCCAATGCCGAGGCCTCCCTGGTCGCGGGTCGAGTAGGCGTCGCCTTGCTTGAAGAGCTCGAAGATATGCGGGAGCAGCTCGGCGTCGATGCCGCGCCCGGAATCGGCGACTTCCAGTATCGCGTCGTTGGACTTCCGATAGAGGCGTACCGACACGGACCCGCCCGAGGAAGTGAACTTGACAGCGTTGCTGACGAGGTTCAGCGCCACCTGCTCGATCCGGGTGGGGTCGATATCGACCGGTAACGGACTGTCGCTTGCGTCCACGTCGAACCGGATGCCTTTCTCGGCAGCCTGCTGCCGTCCCCACGCAACGGTGCCCTGCAGCACCGATTTGAGATCCACCACCGATCGGTTGAGAACGAGCTTGCCGGTTCGGGTGCGGGAAACGTCGAGGAGGTCGTCGATGATCCGCGCCTGGCTCCTCACGGTTTTCTGGATCGTTTCCGCGGCCCTGACGATCGACGGCATCCGGGCGGCCTCCGGAAGCGCGAGAAGCAGCTGGGCATTGACCTGGATCAGATTGAGCGGATGCTTGAGCTCGTGCGACATGATCGCCAGGAACTCGTCCTTCATGTGACTCTCGTGCGCAGCCGAAGATGCTTCGTTCACGGCCGTCATCAGCGCCAGCTCGCGCGAGCTGTCGGCATGCGCCCGTGCCGTCATGTCGCGGGCGATCTTGGCGTAGCCCCGCACTTTTCCGAGCCGCATCGGCGACATGATTCCGCTGACGAACACGCGTGACCCGTTCTTGTGCAGATGCCAGCGCTCGTCGTTCGCGCGCCCGGTCTCGCGTGCCTGCCGCATCTCGTCGGCCGGCGTCCCTCTCTCCCGATCCTCGGGCGTGAACAGGATCCCGATGTACTCGCCGAGGATCTCTTCCTCCTTGTAGCCGAAAAGCCGCTCGGCCCCCGCGCTCCAGCTCGTGAGCTTGCCATCCTCGTCGATCGTGAGGATCGCGAAGTCCGGCATGCTCGCGGCGATCATCTGCATTCGTTCCTGGTCGATATCCGAGCTGACCTGGGCACGATGGCGCGAAGTGATATCGACGAACGTGATCACCGCGCCGTCGATGCGATCGGCACTCGTGCGGTAAGGAACGGTGCGTGCCAGGAACCAGCGTCCATCGTCGCTGGCCAGTTCCCGCTCCATGACATTGAGGGTGCGGAACGCGGTTTCGGCGTCGGCGGCGATCGCCGGGTACGTCAGCTTGTTGGTGATGTCGAGGAGCGAGCGCCCGATGTCGCCGGGAAGCACGTTGAATATGGTCGCCGCCGACGGTGCGAAACGCTTGATTCGCAGGTCCCGGTCCACGAAGATCGTCGCAATTCCGCTGGACGACATCAGATTCTCCAGATCGTCGTTGACCTCGCTTGCTTCCTCGACCTTGCTCTTGAGCTCGTGATTGACGGTGATGAGCTCCTCGTTGGTGGCCTGGAGCTCTTCCTTGCTCGTCTCGAGCTCCTCCGTGGTGGAGCGCAGCTCCTCGTTGATGGCCTGGAGCTCCTCGTTCGACGCCCGGAGATCGTCGACCGAGGTCTCGTACTGGGCGATGACCTCCTGCAGCTGCTGGTCCTTCCGCTGCAGCGCCGTCTCGAGCTGATGGACGAGCGGGCCGCGCTCGGCGGCGCCGAGCGCCGACGCGTCGCTGCCGGCCGCCTCCGCACGCTCCTCGACGGAGAGCAGGTGCAGCTCGCCGGGCCAGTCGTCGCGCCGCACGATCCTGGCCTTCACCGTGACGTCGAATACCTGGCCGGCGCGACTGACCTTGGTAATCACGACCGGCGCGCTGTCGATTCCCTGCGTCGCCTGGAACAGCGCAGACCGGACGGCGGGGCGGAGTTCCGGCCGGATGGCGGCGAATACGTTCTGGGAAGGGACCCCGGACGCGAATCGCAGAAACTGCTCCGCGCGCGACGTGTGCATGATCTCGCCGTCCGGCTTGATCAGGATGCTCGGCGCAGAGTCTTCCAGCAGCAGCTGCTCATGCAGGGACGCAATGGATTTTGCGGCGCCGCCGCGTGCGCCGCCCGGTACTCGGTGCTCGAGCCCGCCGAGCGGGAAACGCGGGAGCACCCGCATGCCGCGCGTGGTCGAGACGCTTTGAAAGATCCGGTGCTTCTTGTCGGCCGCGACGAACAGCCGGCTGGCGGCATCGGCCGTTTCCGAGCTGCCGAGGAAAAGGTACCCGCCGGGGCGCAGGGCGAAGTGGAACATCTGCAGAATGTCCTTCTGCACGTCGCGGTCGAGATAGATCAGCAGGTTGCGGCACGAGATGAGATCCAGCCGGGAGAAGGGAGGATCGCGCAGCAGATTGTGCTGGGCGAAGAGGATGGATTCCCGCAGCGGCTTGTTGACGCGGTAGTAATCGTCGTCCTTCGACATCCACTTTCGTAGCGACGCCGGCGGAACGTCCACGGCGATCGACGCCGGATAGCGGCCTTCGCGCGCCTTCCCCAGCGCCTGCTCGTCGATGTCCGAAGCGAACAGTTGGATCTGGCGGCGGTGGGCAGTCGCCTCCGCCTCCTGGTGGAGCAGCATCAAGATCGAATACGCCTCCTCGCCCGTCGAGCAGCCGGCGACCCAGGCGCGGAGGGGGTCGTCCTTGACCACTTCGGTGAAGAGCTTGGGGATGGCCAGTCGCTCCAGCGCCTCGAAAGCCTCGCGGTCCCGGAAGAAATTGGTGACGCCGATCAGCATGTCGCCGAGCAGCGGCGCGCTCTCGCCGGGATGCGTCTCGAGAAAACGCTCGTACGACGGCAGATCGGGCAGCTCGTTGACCTGGAGGCGCCGCTCGATCCGCCGCAATACGGTGGCCCGCTTGTAATGCTTGAAATCGTGCCCGGTGCGCGCCTGCAGGATGCGCATGATGTTCCGCAAGGCCTGCTCGGCTCTTTCCGGGGACGTCGGAGGCAGCGCAATGATGCCCGTATCGCCGTCACCGCCGGACGGAAGCTCGATCCTTTGCGCGTTGCTCCAGATATCGAGGAGCTTTTGGGGAATGTCGGCCGCGGGGAGCACGAGGTCGACTTTGCCGGTGGCGATGGCGCTCGCCGGCATCCCGTCGAATTCGGCGTCGTCGGGACTTTGTGCGATGACGACGCCGCCCTGGCCCTTGATCTCGCCGATGCCGGCGGACCCGTCGCTGCCCGTGCCGGAAAGCACGACCGCGACCGCGCGCTCTCGATGCGCCTTGGCGAGCGCCCGGAAGAACCGGTCGATGACCCCCGGCCGGTTGTTGGTGCGCTGAAGAGTCGTCACATCGAGCGTGCCGTCGCGCATCTCCAGCGCGCGGCGGGGGGGAATCACGTAGACATGGTTGCGCTCGATGCGCGTGGGGGCCGTCACCTGCTTGACCGTCATGCGCGTCGACCGCTGCAGAATTTCGGGCGCGTTGCTCTCGTGCTTGGGCGAGAGATGCATGACCACGACGAACGACATGCCCGGCACGCCCGGCAGACCCTCGAACAGCTGCGTGAGCGGCGCCAGGCCTCCGGCCGAGGCACCCAGGCCGACGATGGGGAAGGGCAGCACTGTCCCTGCGGTTTCCGGCGGAGCTGCGTTGCCGGACTCATTCGAGGTGGCCATCGCCGATCTCCGTCAGAAATGAGGTGCCTGACCTTGGAATGGAACCGCCATTATGACGTCGCGGTCCGGAAAGAACACGCCGGCTCGTGCCATCCGGAGCGGCATCGTCGACGCTAGCTTGTCGCGAGGTCGCGGCTGCGATGGCGGCGCGCCTTGCCGACCAGATCGAGTACGCTCCGCGCGGCGTCATCGCCTTCCGTGGGACAGGGCGAGCGTCGCGTCGCGCCTTGATGGCGGGTTGCGGCGGCGGCGAGCATTTCGTCTATGAGGGCATCCACGTTTCCGGGGGCGTAGAGGTGCAGGCCGGAGGCGCGCTCGAGGAGCTCCGCGCTGCCGTCGGCCGTCGTGGCGACCACGGGCAGTCCGCGCGCCAGCGCGTCGACCAGCGTGATGTGCGTGGCGTCCTGCCAGGCCGTATGGACGAAGACGTCGATGCCGGCGGTGAATCCCGACCCATCGAAGCCGAGCGGCACAATGGTCGATCTCGGCGCCAGCGACCGGGGCATCGCGATCCGCGCGGCTTCGGGTACGGAGCAGCGGAATCGGACGTCGGCGGATGCGGCCGCCACTGCGGATGCTGCGGTGACGAAAAGATCCCAGCCGTCGGTTTCCAGCTGCGAGGCTGCCCATCCGAACGTGCACGCCCCGGCGCCGGGCGTGATCATCGTGGCGCCGCGCCGGACCGGCGTGGGTATCACGGCGACGTCGGCGCAGCCGGCGGCAAGCGCGTGGGCGCGGGCTGCCTCGGTGGCGACGACGATCGTCGAGTGGCACAGCGTCGCAGCGTGGGTGTCGCCCGGCGCAAGGGGGCGCCAAAGGTGCGCGACGACGGGAATTCCCAGCGTCGGCCCTGCCAGGCTCGACAGCATGTGCGCCGAGGTTCCGTGCGAATACAGCGCCTGCGCATCGGCCTCGCGCGCCGCCGTGATGAGATTGCGTACGGCCGTCCAGTCCGGCGAGGCAACGGCAGCGCTCGGTCTGGCCGCGACCCCGGCGCCCCGCAGTCCGGCCGGCAGCCGGTCGGAACATCGCATCAAAAGCGCCAGGACGGCGACGCCCAGCCCTGGCAACGGCGCGAGGCGCCGCACGACTAGCTCTTCCAGGCAGGCATCGTGCTCGGCATCGACGATGGCGAGCAGACTCGTGATCACGGCGGTGGCAGCCTGTATTCCAGCTCGTCCGCGCCTGCGCGCGCGGTCACGGCGATCTCCAGCCGGCCAGCTCCGGCTTCGTGGAGCGCGGCAAGGCCCCGCAGCAGGCTGTCCGCCGCCACGACGGCGGAGCAATGCGTCAGCGTGTGCGGCAACAGGGTGGGGTGCATTACCAGCGTGCACCCGGCGCGCGAAGCCTGGACGGAGAGTATTTCGATCACGTCGCGGAGGTAGGCGTCGTCGTCCGCAAGCCGCGCGGCGGAAGTGAATCCCTCGACGGCCTCGATCAGCTTGGCGGCGCGGGATGCCTGCAGAACGCCCACGAGGCCAGCGTCGACCATTTTGCTCGTTGCGCTGTCGCGCGGCTGCTCCTGCAGGAGCTCGCAGGCGATCGCCGCGTTATTGAGCCCGCCGTTCAGCCTGTGCAGCAATGCCGCGAGGCCGGTGCGAGCGATGTTGTCGGCGCCGGACTCAGCCGAGGGGAGATTCTGGACCGGCGACGTCGGGGAGACGTTGGCGCGCATCGATGGGCGAACGACGCTGCGACTCGTAGAGTCGCAGCTTGTTGTACAGCGTCTTCGTGCTGATCCCCAGCAGATGCGCGGCCTCGTCCTGCGTGCGGCAATGCTTCACCGTGTGCAGGATGAGGCGCTGTTCCACGTCCGCGATCGAATCGCCCAGCTTGACCTGGATGACGGACCCGCCGTTTCCGAGGCCTGGAGACACGGACGCTCCCAGATTGCCGACGTCCGTGATCAGCGGGCCATCGGCCATCAGGTAGGACCGCTGCACGACGTTGTAGAGCTCCCGCACGTTGCCCGGCCACGGGTACGACTCCAGGATGTCCAGCGCGTGGGCCGTAAATGCCTTCGGCACCCTCGACATGCGGTTGAGCTCCGCGAGGAAGTGCAGCGCCAGCACGCGAACGTCGCCGGTACGCTGGCGCAGCGGCGGGACCTCGATCGGAAAAACCTGCAGGCGATAAAGGAGGTCCTCCCGCAGCTTGCGCTGCTCCACGGCTTCGCGCGGATCGCGGTTGGTCGCGGCGATGACGCGCACATTGACCGCAACCGAATCCGAAGAGCCCACGCGCGAGACCCGACGGCTCTCCAGGACGCGCAGGAGGCGCACCTGCAACTCGAGCGGCATCTCGGTGATCTCGTCGAGGAAGAGCGTCCCGCCGTCCGCACGCTCGAAATAGCCGGCATGCTGCCTCGTCGCGCCGGTGAAGCTGCCCTTTTCGTGCCCGAAGAGCTCGCTTTCGATCAGGTTCGGCGAAACGGCGCCGCAGTTGAGCGCGAGATAGCGGCCGCGGGAGCGCGCGCTGAGCTCATGCAGGCGCGCAGCGATCAGCTCCTTCCCGGTACCGCTTTCGCCGACGATGAGCACCGTCATGTCCGACGGACCTATGCGCGCCAGCGTGTGATGCAGCCGTTTCATCTGCGGCGATTCGCCCACGATCGGCGTGCCACTTGGCGCGCGGCTGGTGGCACCGCGTACGCCGAAGCGGGCCAGCACGCGATCGAGCGCCCCGCGTGTCAACGGCTTGGTCAGGTAGTCGAATGCACCGTGGCGCATCGCCTCGACGCTCGACTCCACCGTGGCGTGCCCGGTAATGAAGATGACGTCCGATTGCTTGGCAATGCCCGCGCCGAGGAGCTCCGTGCCTTCGCCGTCGGGCAAGCGCAGGTCTACCATGCAGATGTCAGGCACGGGGTCGAGGCTTTGCTTGGCTTCGGCCAGCGAGGCCGCGGTGCGTGTGGAGAAGCCCCTGCGCTCGAGCAGATCGGCCAGCAGGGTCAGGGCCAGAGGATCGTCATCGACGACAAGCGCGTGCGGCATCGAGTCGGTAGCTGTGCGGTTGAGCTGTACGCTGCATTTTGTTCGCACGCAGGTCTCGAGCCAGCCGGGCAGGCTCGCTATGTCCTGTAGGCGCATTCCTACACCTCTGCGGCCACCGATGCGTCGAGGCGCCGATCCAGCGCATGGCGGCGCCAACGCAGCGCGTCGACGCATGCATCGTCGAGCGTGCGAACAGCCGCCCAGCCCAGAAATTCTCTGGCCCGATCAACGGACGCCCACAAGGCCGGTACGTCACCCGCGCGTCTCGGGCCGAATTTCAACGGCACCTTGCGGCCCGTGGCGCGCTCGAACGCGGATACGACTTCCAGCACGGTGGCGCCCGTCGCCGAGCCAAGGTTCACGACGAGGGGTTCGACGCCTCGATATCGAAGCGCGGCGACGTGCGCGTCGGCCAGGTCCTGGACATGCACGTAGTCGCGGATCGCCGTGCCGTCGCGCGTTTCATAGTCCCGCCCATGCACGAGCAGCGCGTGCTCGATACCCACCGCGACGCGCTCTATCCGCGGCATGAGGTTCTGCGGCACACCGGTGGGATTGTCGCCGAGCGTTCCGCTCGGATGCGCGCCGACAGGGTTGAAGTAGCGCAGGATCGAGAGCGAGCGCACGCGGTCGGCGCTCGCCGCGTCCAGGAGCACCCGCTCCGCCATGAGCTTCGATGCGCCATAGGGATTCGCCGGGTTGGTCGGCGACGCTTCGTCGAGCGGACACTTTTCCGGCCTGCCGTAGACCGTTGCGGACGAACTGAACACGAACGGGCAGGCGCCCGCCGCTTCGCGCACGTTGAGCGTTCCGAGAACGTTGGTGCGGTAATAGCGCAGGGGCTGCGTCACCGACTCCGCGACCGCCTTTCGGCCCGCTAGATGGACGACGCCTTCGATCCGCCGTCCCTGCATCGCGGCACGCAGGCCTCGCAGGTCGTTCACGTCGGCCTCCGCCACGATCGGACGCCGGCCGGCGATGGCCGCGATCCGCGCGGGAACGTCGCGCCTGGCATTGGAGAAATCGTCCACGATCAGCACGTCGAAGCCGCTCTCGAGCAGTCGAACGCTGACGTGGGCGCCGATGTAGCCACATCCGCCTGTCACCAGGATGGTCATGTTGCCGCTCGCGACGTAGATGACTCGGCTTTAGCGAAATGCATGCCGGGTCTTTCGCGCCTGCAGCCGCGTCACCGCATCCATTCGCGGCCGCAATTTCTACCGTTCTCCGGTAACGATTGCCTGCCGGCGAAGCGCGGCCGGTGTGCGCAGCGCTGCACGCACTTGGGCGGCACGCAATTTGCGTAATCGGCACGGCGCATCCCGCAGGACGATGCGCCGCTTTTCCTACAACAACGACCCAGCCGATGTATCAAGCCAGCCCCGTCTTCGCGTCCTTCTGGTCGGGAGGATTCGAAGGCGCGGACCACGTGAATGGACACGGCGTCGCACTCGATCTCAACGCCCTGACCGGTCACGTCACGCAACTGCGGGGGGACTATCGGCGCGCGCGCGCCGCGGGCTTGCGCACCGTGCGCGAGTCCGTCGGTTGGCGCGTCACCGCCGTGAACGGCGGGCGGTACGACTTTGCGCGGGCGATCCGCATGGCGGAAGAGGCCGCGCGGCAGGGCATCGAGATCGCATGGACGCTGTGGCACTACGGTTTTCCGCAAGCCGTGGACCCGTTCGCCACGAGCCTGCCAGGATTGATGGCGGAGTTCGCCGACGCGTTCATCAGGACGCTCGGGCCTCGCCTGCCCGAAGCGGTATGGATCAACCCCGTGAACGAGATCTCGTTCCTGACGTGGCTTCTCACGGAGACGCGGGCGATCCATCCCTATCGCGGCAATCGGAAGGCGCACGCGCCTCTGCTGAAGCGCAATCTGGTGCGCGCGGCGATCGCTGCCACGGCAGCAGTTCGCGCCCGACGCCCGGACGCGCGGTTTTTTCATACCGATCCCATGATTCATGTCGCGTCGAGCACGGGCGACAGCACGATGGACGTCCTGCGCGAGCACGAGGCGCAATTCGAGGCGTGGGATCTGCTCGCCGACCCGGCGTTCGAGGCTGGCGTCCCCGTCGGCCACCGATTCCATCTCGTGGGAGCCAACTACTATCACTCGTCGCAGTGGGAGATCTCGACGCGGACCCCGCTGCATTGGCATCTCCGCGATCCGCGCCGCAGGTCCCTCTCCGGCCTCCTGGAGGCCCTCTCGCGCCGCTACACGCTGCCTGTCGCACTGACGGAAACCGGTCATGTCGGAAGCGGCCGCCGGAGCTGGATCGACGAGCTCGCGCGCGAGATCCGCGCGGCGCCCGCCTGTGCGGGTGTGTGCATGTACCCGCTCGTCGACCGCCCCGATTGGGACGATCCCGGACATTGGCACCGGACCGGTCTGTGGGACGTCGTTCCGCGCGTCCATGCCACCGGCGGGCGCCGCGTTCCGCATCGAGCCTCGCTCGCCGCACTGCGCGCAGCGCGTGTCCATCATCAGCCCCACCCTGCGAACACCGTCAACCATACGGACAACAACACCGAAGGAAGCACCATGCAAACCGTCGTCGTCTTCTCCCATCTTCGCTGGGACTTCGTGTACCAGCGTCCCCAGCATGTCCTGTCGCGAATCTCACGGCGATGGCGCGTCGTGTTCGTCGAGGAGCCGCTCCATCACGAGGGGCCTTCCCGCGTGGAGACGGTTGCTGTCGACGAGCGCGTCACCGTCGTGCGCTTCCACACGCCGATCTCCGCCCCGGGCTTTCATGACGCGCAGCTCGCCGAATTGCGCCCGCTGCTGAAGGACGTGCTGCAGGCGCTCCACGTCGGCAGCTATGCCGCCTGGTTCTACACGCCGATGGCGCTCCCGCTGCTGACGGCGCTGACGCCGGTCATGATCGTCTACGACTGCATGGACGAGCTGTCCGCTTTCCGCAACCCTCCGCGCCAGCTGCTGCAGCGGGAAAGCGCGCTGCTGAGGATCGCTAACGTCGTGTTCACCGGTGGTCCCAGTCTCCATCGGAGCAAACGCTCGTTGAACGGCAACACCCATTGCATTCCGAGTGCCGTGGACGGCGCGCATTTCGCCCGCGCCCGCGACGCTCGCGAGGCCGACCCTGCAATCGCCTCGCTCCCGCGGCCGCGACTGGGTTTCTACGGTGTCGTCGACGAGCGCTTCGATATTGCTTTGCTCGATGCGTGCGCCGCCCTGCGCCCGCACTGGCAGTTCTCGGTCGTCGGCCCGGTCGTGAAGATCGACCCGAGATCGCTTCCCGCGCGTCCGAACATCCACTACCAGGGGCAGCGGCCCTACGAGCATCTGCCGGGAATCCTCGCGGCATGGGACGTGGCGTTGCTGCCGTTCGCGCGGAATGAGGCTACGCGATTCATCAGCCCCACGAAGACGCTGGAGTACCTGGCGGCGGACAAGCCGGTGGTGTCCACGCCGATCGCCGACGTGCAGGAGCTGTATGGCGCCGTCGTCCGCATCGGCGCCGACGCGCCCGAATTCGTGGCGCAGTGCGAGGCGCTGCTTGGCGAGAGCGCCGGGGATCGCGATGCGCGCATCGCCGCCTCGCGAACCCTGGTGGCGAACGCCTCGTGGGATGGCGCGGCGGCACGGATGATCGAGGAGGTGGAACGGGCCCGGCCGGAGGGTCTGCGCCCCGACGTCGCGATCCTGTTCGGCGAGCCCGCCGCGGGCGGCGTCAGGACGCAGAAGACCCAGTGCCTTGTCGTCGGCGCGGGGCCGACCGGTTTGTCGGCCGCCTACACCCTTGGCGCCAAGGCGACGCTGCTGGAGGCCGCCGACACCGTGGGAGGCGGCTGCCGCTCGGTGGTCGACGGCGGATTCACCTTCGATCACGCCGGTCACATCATGTTCAGCAACAGCGAGGTCGTGCAGTCGTTGTACCGGCTGCTGCTTGGCGACAACGTCCTGTGGCAGGACCGCGAGGCGTGGGTCTACACGCACGGCACGTATACGCGGTATCCATTCCAGGGCGCGCTCTACGGTCTGCCGCCGCAGGTGACGAAGGAATGCCTGATGGGGGCCATCGAGGCCCGCTTCGGCAACGCCGGCGTCTCCGCCAACGACGCCGCACCGGTCCACGTCGATTGCTGCGCCGACGGCACCGCGCCGAGCGATGGCTGCGACGACCACGCCGCGCCGGGCTCGGCGCCGGCCAACTTCGAGGAATTCATTCACCGGACCTGGGGTCGCGGCATCGCGAAGCACTTCGCCCTTCCATACAACCGCAAGCTATGGGGGCTTCCGCTCACCGAGATGGAAACGTCCTGGCTCGGCGGCCGCGTGCCGTTGCCGGACCTCGAGCAGATGATCGAAGGCGCCCTGTCGCCCGTGCCGCGTCCGATGGGACCGAACGCGCGGTTCGGCTACCCCGCGCGCGGGGGCTTCCAGGCCCTGATGGACGGATTCGTACCGTTGCTGCAAGGGCCGGTTTACTTGCAGGCGCGCGTGGCGCACGTGCGTCCGCAACGGCACGAGGTAGAGCTCACGGATGGGCGGACCTTCCACTACGAGTCCATGATCAGCACGATGCCGCTTCCCGAGCTTGTCCGGATGATCGAGGACGCGCCGCCGGCAGTGCGCGCCGCCGCTGCGCGGCTGCGGCGGGTGTCCGTCCGCTGCGTCAATCTCGGCATCGGCCGCGAAGCCCTGACGGACAAGCACTGGATCTACTATGCCGGAGACACCCTCTTTCATCGCGTATTCGTGCAGGGGAACACGAGTCCCCGGTGCAACCCGCCGGGCGGGTTCGGGCTCACCTGCGAAATATCGTACTCGGACACGAAGCCGCTGGAGCTGGCCGGTCGCGCCCTCATCGATCGCTGCATCGCGGACTGCATACGCGTCGGCCTGTTCCGCGAGGACGACCCGATCTGGGTGGCGAACGAGGTCGATATTCCCTACGCCTACGTCGTGTATGACCACGCCCGCGCCGAAAGCGTCGCTGCGATCCGCGACTGGCTCGCCCGTTTCGACATCGTGCTCGCAGGCCGATACAGCGAATGGGAATACTACAACTCCGACCACGCGTTCCTCGCGGGGCGTCGCGCTGCGGAGTTCGTGGAGGAGCGCGCACCGCGGGCAGCGGCGGTCGCGCAGGGGATGAAGTGATCGTCGACGCGCACTTGCATTGCACGGGCAAGGAAACCGCGGCCGGCACGCTGCGGTCGCTCGACGATGCGGGTGTGGACGTCGGCGTGCTGCTGGCGCCCTTTCTCACGCCGCCGTACGCGCTGGGCGACGCGGCGTCGCTCCGCGAGGCGAACGCGTACCTGAGCCGCCTCGTCGCCGGCCACGACGACCGCCTCGTGGGTTTCGCCGTGGTGAATCCCGCCTTGCCCGGCGCCGCGGAGGACGCCCGGCATGCGCTGGAGGACCTCGGGCTTCGGGGGCTGAAGCTGGTTCCGTCGCACTGGTACCCCTACGACGACGTCGCCCACGCCGTCTACGCAGTGGCGGCGCGCCTCGCCAGGCCCATCCTTTTCCATGCCGGGGTTTTCATCGACGGACGCTCGGGGCGCTTTTGCCGGCCGATGTTCTACGAAGCGGTCAGGGATCACGCGGGACTTCACGTGACATTGGCGCATCTCGGCTGGCCGTGGTGCGACGAGGCGAACGCGCTCGGCGTCATCGACCTCATCAACGGCGTCGGTGCGGACGAAGCGGTGTTCCGGTTCGACGTGTCGTTCGGCGCACCACCGGTGTATCGGGAGGACGTCCTGCGCAAGGCGCTCGCCTGCCTCACCGCCGACCTGCTGCAATTCGGCAGCGACCGCTTCCTGCCGTGCGGAGGCGACCACATCGCAGCAGCCGTCAATGACATGCGGGAGCTCGGCGACAGGCTTGGCGTCGGAGACGACGCCTGGCGACGCCTGATGGGCGGCACCGCGGCCGCGTGGCTCGGTTTGCGCGAGTGAGCGCCGCCTCGCCGCCGCTGCGCGTGCTCGAGGTGGTGGGCAACGCCATCACCGGCGGCATGGAGCGCTACGTCGACAATCTCCTGGTCCATCTTCCGGCATGGATCGAGGCGGACGTCGTCGCGCCGTTCGCGAGCCCGGTGACGGAACGCTGGGCCGAAGAAGGAAGACGGGTGCACATCGCCCCGGTCGACGATGAGGCGCAGCTGATGCATTCGGTCGAGCGCATCGTCGAGCTGGCCCGCAGGACCGGCGCGGGCCTCCTCCATTCGCACCTTGCCAACGCAAATGCGGTATGCGCGCTCGCCTCGGCGGTCTCCGGCGTTCCCGCAATCGCGACAATCCATGGGCGTCAGCTGACGCTGCGCGACGTCGAGGCATTGCGCCTGGGGTTGGCGCACGCGCTCGTCGTCTGCGATGCGGCGCTCTCGCAGGGATTGCTGCTCGGCCTTGCGCACGCGCGACTGAGCTTCATCCCCAACGGCGTCGACACGACCCGGTACGTGCCCCGTCCCGCTCGGCCCGCGGCGGCAGCGACGGTGATCGGTTTCGTGGGCCGGCTCGCGCCGGAGAAGGAGCCTGTCGATTTCGTGCGCGTCGCCGCGGAGGTGGCGGCGCGATGCGATCACGCAATGTTCCGGATGATCGGCGACGGGCCGCAGCGCGCAGCGGTCGAGCGCGAGGTCGCCCGGTGCGGGCTCGCCGGGCGATTGACGCTGACTGGCGTGGTCGACGACATGGCGCGTGCGTATCACGAGCTCGACATCCTGGTATCGACGTCGTCCAGCGAAGGCGCCCCGCTGGCGCTGCTGGAGGCGATGGCCTGCGGCATCCCGGTGGTCGCGACCGGCGTCGGCGGCGTTCCCGAAATCGTGGTGAACGGCCTCACGGGGCGCGTGCTGCCCGCACGCGCGATTCACGCGCTTGCAAGAGCGGTGCTGGACCTGGCAGGCGACCCTGCGCAGCGCGCCGTGATGGGCGCCGCGGCCCGACGCCGCGTCCAGCGCCGCTATGACGTGCGGCGCAACGCCGAATGCGTGGCTGCGCTGATGGGGCGCGCCGCCGCCTATCCGGTGCCTGACGGCGAGCTGCGAGGCGTCGTGCGGCTGGCCCGCGATGTGCGAATCGCGTGAGCGCGCCGAGAGGCGACCTTGGCACGCCGAGTGCTAGCTCCATCCGGTGTCCGGCAGCAGAGGACGACATATCCACCTCGAACTGAAAGGAACGGCAATGCTGACCCGCAACTCACTGCAAGAGAGTACCGACGCAACGTCCGCGGATTCCGGAGACGCGATCGATATCCTGACGCAGGACCACCGCACCGTCGACGCGCTGCTCGAAGAGTACGAGTCGACCAAGGACGATGCGGACGACGAGGAGAAGGAGAGCCGGGTCGCGACCCTGTGTCTCGAGCTCACCCTTCACGCCACCGTCGAAGAGGAGATCTTCTATCCCGCTGCACGCGATGCGCTGGACCGCGATCAGGCGTCGCTGCTTGACGAGGCCGAAGTCGAGCACGCGAGCGTCCGGGAGCTCATCACGCAGCTTTCGGAGATGCGTCCCGGCGAGCCGCTGTACGACGCCAAGGTCAAGGTACTCGGTGAATACGTGAAGCATCACGTACAGGAGGAGGAGGGCGAGCTGTTTCCCGCGCTGCGCAGTGCGGGCCTGGATCTCGAGGCGCTCGGCGGCGAGATCGCCTCTCGCAAGGAGTCGCTCCGCGCTGAACTGGAAGCGGAAGCGACGATGTGACCCTCCGGCACGTACGATCTGACGCCAAAAAAAACGGGCAGCGGTGACGCTGCCCGATGAGTGCGACCGGCGGGGAGGCCGGCGCCTTCGAGGATCCGATCAGGTCTTCTTCGCGGTGGATATGGCGCTGGAGGCGCCCGAAGACATTCCCGTCGACGAGCCCGCGGACGCGGTCGACTGCGTACCATCGCGCGACTGTCCCGCTTGCGACTGCCGCGATTGCTCCGATTGTCCCGACTGGCCGCCACCGTCGTCGCGGGAGACGCGCACGCGATTGTCGATGTCCTTCACGCCGGGCACGTTGTCGACCAGGTCTTCCATCGCGTACTTCATCGAGCGGTCGCTCACGGTGCCATCCAGCACGACCTTGCCCTCGGCGACGGTCACGGTGACCTCGCTCGAGTCGATGTCGCCGCTGTGGTAAAGACGCTCGCAAATGTCTTCCTTCAGCCGATCGTCGGAGCGCTGCCAACCCTTGGGCCCGCGCCTGGCGCTGGTGCTGCGCTCGATCTGGCCCTGGCCGCCATAGCTCGACGATCCACTGCCGTATCCACTCATCGTACGGCCGCTCATCCCGTAGCGTTGATAGCCCGTCTGCCCCTCGCTGCCGTACCTGCTCTGGCCGCCTTCGCTGCCCTGGCCACGCTGATAGCGCTCGCCCTGCTGCGCCTCATAGCCTTGGCCGCCGTAACCTTGGCCGCCGTAGCCTTGGCCGCCGTAGCCTTGGCCACCGTAGCCTTGGCTGAGGCCCGCGGAACCGAAGCTTCCGCCCATGCTGCCGCCGCCGCCGTATC
>Ga0207683_10000047_pt1 | contig 89190 bp, 94 predicted proteins | sample KBSM73metaG_FD_184333 | JGI IMG/M metagenome (GOLD analysis project Ga0207683, IMG submission 184333) | Miscanthus rhizosphere microbial communities from Kellogg Biological Station, Michigan, USA - KBS M7-3 metaG (SPAdes) (version 2) | ecosystem: Host-associated > Plants > Roots > Rhizosphere >...
CCCTCGGCTACACGCCGTACGCGTCCGTGCATCTGCACGGGTCGCCGTCGCTGCCGGAGTACGACGGCTACGCCAGCGACGTCATCCAGCCCGGCCAGTGGAAGAACTACCACTACCCGAACAACCATCCCGCGTGCACGTTCTGGTACCACGACCATGCCGTCGGCATCACGGCCGAGAACGCCTACTTCGGCCTCGCGGCCATGTACCAGTTGCACGACGACCAGGAGCGGAGCCTCGGGCTGCCGAGCGGCGCCTACGACGTGCCACTCATCATCAAGGACGTGATGTTCGCCAAGGACGGGTCGCTGATCTTCGACGATCGTGATCACTCGGGGCTGTTCGGCGACGTCATCCTCGTGAACGGGGTGCCGTGGCCTTCGATGCGCGTCGAGCGGCGCAAGTACCGCTTCCGCATGCTGAACGCCTCGGTCTCGCGTTCCTACCGCTTCCGCCTCTCGACCGGCGAGCCGTTCACCATGATCGCCGGCGACAGCGGGTTCGGCCCCGTACCACAGCCGGTCGGCGACTTCCGCCACGCGATGGCCGAGCGCTACGAGATGATCATCGACTTCTCGAAGTATCAGATCGGCCAGCGGGTCGTACTGCAGAATCTTCAGCCGAAGAACAACATCGAGTTCGACAACACCGACAAGGTCATGGCATTCGACGTCGTCGCCGACGCCTCCACGCTCGATGGCAATACGATCCCGGCCCAGCTCAATCCCGGCGGGGCGACAATGGCTCTGACAGAGGCCGACGCCGTCAGGAGCCGCACGTTCGAATTCGTGCGCAAGCACGGTGAGTGGACGATCAACGGGCGTACGTGGGCCGACGTGATCGCGAGCGGCTTCACTCTCCTGGAAGCGCACCCGGGCTTCAACGACGTCGAGATCTGGGAGTTCAAGAACACCAGCGGCGGCTGGTTCCACCCGGTGCACATCCACCTCATCGACTTCAAGATCCTCGATCGCAACGGGCGCCCGTCGTTCGGTTACGAGAAGGCTCCGAAGGACGTGATCTACCTCGGTGAGAACGAGACGGTGCGCATGATCGGGCGATTCGAGCGGCAGGTCGGGCGCTACATGATGCACTGCCACAACCTCGTCCACGAGGACCACGACATGATGGTGCAGTTCGAGGTCGGGACCGGTGGTCACGACCCGATCACGACCGACCCCGCCCGCAACGGCCCGCCTCCGGAGGTCTAGTCGTGGAAGCCATGAACTCGCCGGCTCTCCTCGTGCCGGCCAGGGCTCCAACCTCCCTGACCGCAGGCTTGCTGGCCGTCATCGCCGCGCTGTCCGGCCTGGCGGCGGGGATCCACCTGAGCGTGGCGCCCGAGCATTTCGACGAGTGGTGGGGCTACGGGACGTTCTTCGTCGTCGCGGCCGTGGGCGAATGTGCACTCGTGCTCCTGCTCGCGCTGCGACCGCGCTCCTGGGTCATCCAGGCGGGCATCTGGACGAGCCTCGCGACGATGCTGATGTACCTCTTGAGCCGCACCGCGGGCATTCCGCTCGGGCCGGCAAAGGGCAGTGTCGAGACGGTCGACCTCCCCGGGCTCGCCGCGACCGCGGCCGAGGGGGCTCTCGTCGTGGTTCTCTGCCTGCTGCTCGCGGGACGTGAGCGCCGATACACGCTCAACTCTCTTGGGCTGATCGGCATCGCCCTCTGGGCGGCGGCACTGGCCGGCGCACTCGCGCCGCCGGCGCAGCCGGTGGAGAGTGCGCACGCCACCCATGCGTCCCAGCATGCGGACATGCCCGGCGCCGTGCCGTTCATCCCGGACAGCGTGCGCAACGGCCCACGGCCGCCCGGTGACGGCTGAGGCGGCGGTCGGCTCGCGCCGATCTCGCGCCGTGCCGCTGGCAGCGGGCGCGCTGCTCCTGCTCGTCCTCGTGGTCGGGTTGAAGACCTGGGTTGCGGAGCCGTTCGCGATCCCGTCGGAGAGCATGGCGCCGACGCTGCGGCCGGGCGATCATGTGCTCGTGGAGAAGCTTTCCTACCGCTTCGGATCGCCGCACCGCGGTGATCTGGTCGTGTTCGAGGCGCCCGACGGGAGCTCGCTCGCCGTCAAGCGCGTCGTCGGCCTGGCAGGTGACCGCGTCGCCATCGAGGACGGCGTCCTCGCTGTCAACGGCCACCGCGAGAAGGAGGCCTACGTCGACCAGAGTCAGGTCGACTCCGTGTACTTCGGGCCCGTGGTCGTGCCGCGAGGCGATGTCTTCGTGCTGGGGGACAACCGGGCGGACTCCCACGACTCGCGCGACTACGGTGCGGTGCCTCGCAAATCGCTGATCGGCCGTGTGCTGGTCACGCTCTGGCCACTCTTCCGCTGACGGCGCTCAGGAGCGGGCGTCGCCGCCCTCGAACGAGCCGCTCCAGAAGGAGCTCGCCGGCGGAGCGCTGGCGAACATGCGCGAGAGCGTCACCACCTGGAAGTGGCGGTGCTTCAGCGCACGCAGGATGGCGGGCAGCGCGCGCAGCGTCTCCCTCCGGTCGCCGCCACCGTCGTGCATCAGCACGATCGCGCCCGGTCGCACGTTGGCGAGGACGCGCCGGACGATCGCCCTGGTCCCCGGTAGCTGCCAGTCGCGGCTGTCGACCGACCACAGGACGGGAATCAGGCCGAGGCTGCGCCCGAGGCGGTTGACCGCCGGTCCCGTCGCTCCGTAGGGCGGCCGGAAGAAGTGCGGCTGCACGCCCGTCGCACGCACCACGAGCCCGCGCGTCCACTGCAACTGCCGCTTGCGCGCAGCCGGGCGGAGTGCGAGCAGGTCGGCGTGGCTGTAGGTGTGATCGGCAAGCTCGTTGCCGGTCGCAGCGACGTGGCGCAGGACCGGCTCCATGCCGCGCGTGGCGCGCCCGACCACGAAGAACGTCGCGTGGGCGTGGTTGCGGGCGAGCACGCGCAGGATGGCGGGCGTGCGGCCCGACGGCCCGTCGTCGAACGTCAGCGCCACCATCCTCTCTGCGGGGTCGCCTTGGGTGAGGCCGTAGGCAGCGGGCAACGCCGCGCGCAGGCCCTTGAGCGTGAGGTCGGGCGCGGGTCGCTGCGGCGTGGGCACGCGGCGCGCCGCCGGCGCGGTTCGCGCCACGGGTGCCGGCTTCGGCGCGCTCGCCCGCGGCCACAACCCGGTCACGATCGCGGCGAGGACGGCGATTGCGACGACGGCCCAGAACGCTCGCCGGCGCCGCCGGCGTCGCAGCCAGCGTGCGCGTCGCTCCGCACTGACGCGCTCGAGCCCTTCGCTCGTCGCGGCGACCATGTGCTCACTCTGCCACTTGATTGCGAAGCAGGCGTCAGAACATGCTGCAAATAGGCCCTTTCTGTGATCCGCTTGACGGATCCGTCACCATTCCGGCCTAGTGACGCCGCTCTTCGATCTCCCGCTCGCCGAGTTGCGCGAGCACCGCACCGCCGCGCAGGAGCCGCCCGATCTCGATGGCTACTGGTCGCGCGCGCTGGCGGAGGCTCGCTCACAGGCGGCGGAGCCAGTCCTGACGCCGCACGAGGTGGCGGCGTACCGCGAGCTCGACGTCCAGGACGTCAGCTTCAGCGGCGGTGACGGCCATCGCATCCGCGCCTGGTACCTGCGACCCCGCGGTGCGGGCGACGCCCCGCTGGCATGCCGCGTGACGTTCATCGGCTACGGCGGCGGTCGCGACTACCCGATCGCACACAGCCTGTACCCGGCCTGCGGCTACGCGACGCTCGTCATGGACTCGCGCTCGCAGGGCGGCACCTGGTCGGCCGGCGACACGCCCGATCCAGGGGCGGGCGCCTCCGGCGCGGAGCACCCCGGCGTCATGTCCCGTGGGATTGCGAGCCCCGAGACCTACTACTACCGCCGCCTGTACGTCGACGCCGTGCGGGCGGTGGAGACGGCGGCCTCGCTGCCCGGCGTCGATCGCGGGCGGATCGGCGTCGCGGGCATGAGCCAGGGCGGCGCGCTTGCCCTGGCGACGGCCGCGCTCGCACCCGGGCTCGTCCGCCTCTGCCATTCCGACTTGCCGTTCATGTGCGACATCGAGCGGGCGCTCGACGTCGCGAGCGATCCGCCCTACACCGAGCTCGTCGAGTATCTCGCCCTGCACCCCGAGCTCGACCACGCGGCCAGGCTGACGCTGCGGCACGTGGACAACGCACTGCTCGCCTCGCGCATCGAGGCCAAGACGCTCATGTGCGTGGGCCTGAGGGACACGGTCTGCCCGCCCTCGACGGTCTTCGCCGCCTACAACGCGATCGGCTCGCCCAAGGAGATCGACGTGCTGCCGTACTCGGGCCACGAGGTGCCCTCGGCCTACGCGGAGCGGCAGCTCGCGGACTTCGTCCAGACGTTCGGCTGAGGTGGACGCATGATCCGCACCGGCGAGGAGTACCGCGAGTCGCTGCGCGACGGCCGTGAGGTCTGGATGAGCGGCGAGCGCGTCCTCGACGTGACGACGCACCCGCAGTTCCGGCCGATCGTCGACGCGCGTGCGCGCATCTACGACATGGCGCACGAGGATGGCACGCGCGATGTGATGTCGTATGCGGGCGACGACGGCGAGCGCAATGCCATCTCGACGCAGCTCCCTCGCACGCGCGAGCATTGGAGTGCCAAGCAGCGCATGGTCGACGCCGTGTTCGACGAGCTCGGTGGTGTCGTCACGCGTGTGGGCGACGAGACGGTCGGCGAGATGTGGTCGCTGTTCGACGGCAAGGCCGTGCTGGACGAGGTCGACCCCCAGTGGTCGGGCAATATCGAGCGGCACATCCTGCGCGCGCAGCGCGAGGATCCGTTCCACGTCTCGGCCAACACCGATCCGAAGGGCGACCGCTCCAAGCGACCGCAGGATCAGGACCCCGACATGCTGCTGCACGTCGTGCGCGAGAGTGACAACGGCATCATCGTGCGCGGCGCCAAGTACGAGACGGCGGCGGCTTACTCCAACCAGGCCTTCGCAAAGCCGACGATCGCCAACTGGGGTGACTCGGAGCTGTCGGAGTACGCGGTCGGCTTCATCGTCGAGATGGGGTCGAAGGGGCTGAAGCACATCTGCCGCGCGGGCTTCGCCGGCCGTGCGCCCGCGGGCGACTACCCGATCGCGAACCACTTCGACGAGATCGACACGCTGCTCGTGTTCGACGACGTCGAGATCCCGTGGGAGAACGTCCTCTTCTACCGCCACACCCGCGCGGCGAGCTTCATTCGTGCCACGTTGCACCGCTACAGCGCGTTCGCGTACGTGCAGCGCAATGTGCGCCTGGCGGACCTGATGATCGGCGCCGCGCTGCACAACGTGCGGCAGACCGGTCTCGAGCACCAGCAGGCGGTGCAGGAGAAGCTCGCGCACCTGGCCTGCTACCGCGAGGGGATCCACGCCCACCTCACGGCGGCGATCGCGCTGGCCGAGGAGAGCCCCGGCGGTCTTCTGATGCCGAACCAGTCGCTGCTCTACACGGGCCGCGTTCTGGCCTCCTCGCAGATGCCCCAGGCCATGCACATCGCGCGCGAGCTGTGCGGCGGGCAGATCTGCGTGACGCCCGACGCGGCCACGTTCGCCGCTGCCGAAACCGGCCCGTGGATGGAGAAGTTCTACTCCATCAACGAGCGCTGGACGGCGGAGGACCGGCGCCGTCTGCTGGCCTACGCGCGCGACCTGCTCAACTCCGACTACGCGGGCCACCGGCTCACGTTCCAGCTCTTCGCGCAGTCGCCGCCCTTTGCCAATCTCGGCGCGGTCTATCGCAACTTCGACTGGTCGGGTCCGCTGCGGCACGTGCAGCGCGCCGCGGGATTGTCCGAGCGCGTGCTGGAGGACAGGAAATGACACGGCCGACGCACATTCGCATCCGGCCGTTCAACACGAAGGACACGTATCCGGAGCAACGTCTGGACAACGACCTCTGCCAGGCCGTCGTCGCGGGCGACACGATCTACCTGCGCGGGCAGGTCGCACAGGATCTCGACACGCGCGAGAGCCTCGCGATCGGGGATCCCGCCGGGCAGGCGGAGCGCACGATGGACAACATCGAATTGCTGCTCGGCGAATGCGGTGCGACGCTCGCCGACATCTGCAAGTGCACCGTGTACCTGACGGACATTCGCTACCGCGAGCCGGTCTACCGTGTGCTCGGTGAGCGCCTGCGCGGCGTCTTCCCCGCCTTCACCGGACTCGTGGTGGTCGCGCTCGCGCGCCCGGAGTGGGTCGTCGAGGTCGATGTGATCGCGGTGCGCTCGTGACGTTCTCGCTCGCCGCGCGCTGCCCCGCGAGCGGCCGCTTCGGCATCGTCGTCACGTCATCGAGCCCCGCCGTCGGAGCCCGCTGCGCGCACGCACGCGCGCGTGTGGGCGCGGCGGCCTCGCAGAATGTGACCGATCCGTCGCTGGGCCGTCTCCTGCTCGACCTGCTCGCCAGCGGCCTGTCGGCGCCGGAGGCCATGACGCAACTCGTCGCGACCGCCGCCCACGCGGAGTTCCGCCAGCTCACCTGCGTCGACGCGGGCGGTCGCGTCGCCGCGTACTCGGGCGAGCGCACGCTCGGCCGTCACGCGACGGCCGAGGGCGCCGGCTGCGTCGCCGCCGGCAACCTGCTGGCCGACGAGGGCGTGGCCGAGGCGATGGTCGACGCGTTCGAGGACGCCGAGGGCGACGACCTGGGCGACCGCCTCGTCGACGCACTCTCGGCCGGGCTCGCCGCCGGGGGCGAGGAGGGCGCGGAGCGCTCTGCCGGCCTGCTGGTGGTCGACACCGTGACCTGGCCGGTCGCCGATCTGCGCGTCGACTGGCACGACGAGCCCATCCACGAGCTTGCGCGCCTGTGGCAGCTGTGGCAGCCGCAGCTGGACGCCTACCTGGCACGAGCACTCGACCCGTCGCAGGCGCCGAGCTACGGCGTGCCCGGCGACGAGTGATCACACGCACGACGAGGAGGGGACCATCGCAACAAATCCGTATCCAGTGCAATTGAGCGTGGACTATCCAGACAGGCCGCTCGACCGGCTCACGAGCGCATTCCGCATCTTCACGGCGATCCCGATCGTGATCCTGATCGGCTTCCTCGGCAGCAACGGCAGCTACACGTGGAGCCATGGCGCACATGCCAGCAGCAGCGGCGGTGGGGCCGCTCTGGGCCTCCTCGTTGCAGCGCCGGCCGCGATGATCCTGTTCCGCCAGAAGTACCCGCGCTGGTGGTTCGACTGGAATATCAACCTGCTGGCATTCAGCAACCGCGTCGGTGCCTACTGCTTCCTGCTCACAGATGTCTATCCCGCCACGGACGAGGATCAGTCGGTGCATCTGACGGTGCCGTACCCCGACGTGCAGAACGACCTCAATCGCTGGCTGCCGCTGGTGAAGTGGGCGCTCGCGATCCCGCACTACATCGTCCTGTTCTTCCTGGGGGTCGGTGCGGTCGTGGCGGCGATCATCGCCTGGTTCGCAATCCTCTTCACCGGGCGCTTCCCGCGCGGGCTCTTCGACTACATGGTCGGTGTGGGGCGCTGGACGGACCGCGTGTCGGCCTACGCGTTCATGCTGACGACCGACGAGTACCCGCCCTTCCGCCTCTCGCCGTGACGGGCGCCCCTCCGCGCTCGCGAGCGGTGCGCAGGGCCGACACGCTCCGGAAGCTCGAGACCGAGGTCGATGCCTGGGTGGCGTCTGCGAGCGAGGACGGCCGTGCGAATCTCGTGCCGCTGTCGTTCGTCTGGCATGAAGGCGCGCTCACGATCTCCATGCCGGTGACCAGCGTCACGGGCCGCAACCTCGCCAGAGCAGGCTGCGCCCGCGTGGCGCTCGGCACGACACGCGACGTCGTCATCGTCGACGGACCGCTCGAGGTGCTGCCCATCGGCTCCGACCCGGCCCTCGAGGACGCACACGCCCGAGCGACGGGGTTCGACCCGCGCGAGGAGACGAAGACGTTCGCCTACTTCCGCCTCAAGCCCGAGCGGATCCAGGCGTGGCGTGAGGAGAACGAGCTCGCCGACCGGGAGTTGATGCGGGGCGGATTCTGGCTGGACGAATGACCCTGGGTCGCAGTTACGCGAGCTGCTTCCCGACTTCCCAGTCGTGGCCGGCCGGATCGGTCAGGCGGCCGATGCGCCAGCCGTGGCCTTCGTACATCTCGTTGACGACGGTGCCGCCTGCGGCGATCGCCCGGGCGAAGACGGCGTCGGGATCGTCCACGGAGAGGATGAAGCGTGCGGTTCCGCCGCCGAGGAAATCGGGGCTGTGATCGGCGTCGTCGGCAACCCAGAAGGTCGCGTCGCCGACCGTCAGCTGGGCGACGATCTCACCCGCGTCGTTCGCATGCTGGTGCACCACCACAGCGCCGAAGGCGGCCTTGTAGTACTCGACCGCCTCGGCACCGCGGCGTACGTGCAACCAGGGGGCGATGCTAGCCATTGACCGAGAACGAGCTGTTCTCGTTGATCTCGCGCAGGCGCGAGTAGAACCCCATGTCGAGCTGCTCCCCGGTGTAGCGCGCCGTGACCTTCACGGGGTCGGAGTCGTGGTCGTGGCCCTTCTCGACGGCGTCGATCAATTCGGCCATGCAGTGCCCGACGACGGGGCCGTTCTTGAACTGATTGCCACTCGTGCCCACGGCCATGTAGAAGCCGCCCAGATCGCTCTTGTCGTAGATCGGGATCCAGTCGTCGGAACAGTCGTAGAGGTCGACGACGCCCTTCATGTCCTCCGGGATCGGCAGCGTCGGGATGCGCCGCGCGCAGCGATAGACCTGGGCCTCCCACTGCTCGCGCGTGACCTGACGGTTGAAGTCGTCGGGATTCTCGACCCAGACCTGCGGATCGCAGTCGGGATCCTCGGAGCCGATCAGGATGTGGTTCCCGGTCTCCGGGCGGAAGTAGATGGCGTTGTCGCCATCGGAGACGTGGTGGCCGTCCTTCTCGTAGTCGAAGCCCGGAGGCGAGGGGACGTGATGCACCTCGTGGCGCAGCGCCTTGGTCTTGATCTTCATTCCGTCCTCGACGCCTGCCATGCGGTTGATCACGAACGAGTGCGGGCCTGCGACGTTGACGACGATCTTGGCGTCGATCTCACTGCCGTCGTCGAGTGTCACGCCCAGCACCTTGCCACCGGCCTGGCGGATCTCGGTCACCGTGCGGCGGTAGAGGTACTGGCCGCCCTTGGCCTCGGAGGCGCGCTGGAGGTTGTGGGACGACAGCGCCGGGTCGTTGACATAGCCGGAGTCGGGCGTGTAGATCGCGCCCGGGAGCTTGCGCTCGCGCGGGGCTGCGAAATCGTCGTCGGACGGGCGCGAGGGCGGCCAGAACTCGTGGACGTCGAAGATCGGCACCTTGCGCTCCAGCGTGGCCGTGTCCCACTCCTCGTAGGGCACGCCCAGACGGTCGTAGTGCGGTAGCACCTTGTCATGGTGGCCCGTCGCGCTCTCGAGCAGGATCGTGCCGGACTGCATGTACTTCGCGAGGCCGGATTCGTCGGGCGCCTCCAGATACTCGCCCCAGTTCTTCCAGTAGAAGAAGCCCTCGTATGCCATTGCCACACCCTCGAACGACGAGTAGTGGGCGCGCACGATCGCGCACGAGTTGGACGTCGGGCCGTAGCCGGCCGATGGCAGCTTGTCGATGTTCAGTGTCTTGTAGCCGCGCTTGCCGAGCTCGAATGCGGTCGCGGTGCCGATCACTCCGGCGCCGATGATGACCGCGTCGACCTGTTGACCCATCACGTGCTCCGATCTCTCGCGTTCTCACTTTCGAGGAAAGCCGCCTGGAAGCGGCGGACGTGCTCCTGCATGCGTGCGTGCGCCTCGGGCCCGTTGCCGCGGGCGATCGCGTCGACGACGTCTTCGTGCTCAGCGACCGAGGCGCCGAGTGCGCTGACGCGATCGAGCGCCACGCTCCAGAGCCGCAGGACGTGGCCGTACAGCCAGTCGAGCTGAGAGGCGAGCAGCGTGTTTCCCGCCGCTTCCGCGATGGCGGCGTGCAGCTCGCGATCGAGCTCGATCAGAGCCAGGTGGTCGCCGGAGGCGAGCGCGCCGCGCGTTCGCTCGACCAGCGCGCCGAGCGACTCGCGCTCTTCGCTCCCGGACCGTTCGGCTGCCAGGCGGGCCGCCAGCCCTTCGAGCTCGACCCGCAGCTCGAAGATCTCCTGCAGGTCGGCGGCGTCGAGCTCGGCCACGAGCGTGCCGCGCCGCGGCAGGATCACGACCAGGTTCTCCCAGGCCAACCGCCGCAGGGCACTACGCACGGGCGCCAGCCCGACGCCGAGCTCGGCTGCCAGCCCGGCTTCGTTCACCGCCGAGCCCGGCGGCAGCTCGAGCGAGACGATGCGCTGACGGATGCCGGCGTACGCGATGTCGCCCAGCGAATCGGGCGCGGCACGTCGCCGCTGGCGTGCGGCGCGCGCCGAGGTCGGGCGCGGCGTGCGCGCGGCCGTGCCACCCGGAGCAGTGCGCGACTGAAATTTCACAGGCGATTGCAGTATGCGCGGCACGGCCGATGCGGTCAAGCAGCCGTACCGCACTCCACGTGAGCCGTGCTTTCATGCCGCTGTGTCGAGCGTGCTGCAGCGGCGGAACGTGCACTACGCCTGGATCGTCGCGGTCGTGACGTTCCTCGTGCTGATGATGACCGCCGGCTTCCGCTCGGTGCCCGGTGTCCTCATCGTGCCGCTCGGCAAGGAATTCGGCTGGTCGCACGCCCTCATCAGCGGGGCGATCTCGATCAACCTCCTCCTCTTCGGCCTCGGTGCGCCGTTCGCGGCCGCCATCGTCGAGCGCTTCGGCGTGCGCCGGGTGACGACGTTCGCGCTCTGTCAGGTCGCGGTCGGCGCCGGGCTCTCGGTGTTCATGACGCAGCCGTGGCAGCTGTACCTGCTGTGGGGCGTGGTGATCGGCTCGGCCACCGGGGCCCTCGCGGTACCGCTCGCCGCGATCATCTCGACCAGGTGGTTCGCAGTCCGGCGCGGTCTCGTGAGTGGTCTGCTGACCGCGGCGTACGCGAGTGGCCAACTCGTCTTCCTGCCGATACTCGCCTGGATCGCAAGCAGCTACAGCTGGCGCTGGACGGCCGCGGCCGTCGTGGTCGTCGCGGTCGCGATCGTGATTCCGCTCGTCCTGCTCTTCCTGCGCAGCTCGCCGGATGAGATCGGGGTCATGGCGTACGGCGCGACCGAGCCGGCGCCTCCGCTCCCGCCGCGCCCGCACCCGTTCCGCTACGCGATCTCGACCCTGCGCGAGTTCGCGCCCAGGCGGGATTTCCAGCTGCTGGTATTCGCGTTCTTCGTGTGCGGGGCGACGACGAACGGCCTCATCGGGACGCACCTGATCGCCGCCTGCGCCGACCACGGGTTCACCCAGGTGCAAGGCGCCTGGCTGCTGGCGGCGATCGGCGTGTTCGACATCATCGGCACGATCACATCGGGTTGGCTGACGGATCGCTACGACCCCCGCTGGCTCCTGTTCTGGTACTACGGACTGCGCGGCATCTCGCTGCTCGGGCTGAATGCGGCGCTCAGCTCGGCCGGAGTCGGCCTGGCCGCATTCGTGATCTTCGATGGCCTCGACTGGGTCGCCACCGTGCCCCCGACGATCGCCCTGTGCCGCAAGATCGCGGGGCCGGAGCGTGTCGGCGTCGTCTTTGCCTGGGTCTTCTGCTCCCACCAGTTCGGAGCGGCCTTCGCCGCCTGGGGCGCGGGCTTCAGCCGCACGTGGCTCGGCAGCTACGAGCCCGCGTTCCTGATCGCCGGGGCGCTCGGAGTGACCGCGGCGATGCTCAGCTTGATGGTCGGCCGCCGCATCGTGCGCCCGCTCTTCGCCTAGTCCCGGACGAGCTCCTCGGTGACCGGCACCGGCGACGACTCGCTCCGCACGGTCGCGAACACGGCTGCGATCACGAGGGCGGCTCCGATCACCGCCGAGAGTCCGAGGGTCTCGTCCAGGAACACGGCGCCGAGCACCACGGCGACCGCCGGGTTGACGTACTGGTGGCTCACGACCGTCGAGATCGGCAGGTGCTGCAGCGCCCAGACGTAGGCCGAGAACGTGATTCCCCCGGCCACGATCAGGTACGTCAACGCGAGCAGCGAGCGCCCGGACGCGGCGCTCAGATCGAGCGCGCCGGTGCCGTCGAGCAGGACGGCGGCGACCGTCATCAGCGTGCCTGCGGTGAACATCTGCACGATCGCGCCCACGAACGGGTCGGGGATCTGCGTCAGCCGGCGGCCGTAGAACGAGCCGGTGCTCCAGAACAACGAGCACACGATCGCGAGCAGCAGCCACGGGTTCTGGAGGCCCGATCCGCCGGGCGAGAAGAGCACGATCACGCCGACGACACCGAGCACGGCGCCGAAGATCGACCCGCGGCCGAGGCGCTCGCCGGCCAGTGCCCGGTAGCCGATGACCCACAGCGAGGTCGTCGAGGCGAGCACCGCGGTCAGGTTGGAGGGCGCGTGGTTCTCCGTGATCGTGACGAGGCCGACGCCGCCGCACAGCAGCCAGACGCCGACGATCGCGGAGCCGCGCAGCTGCTCGAGGGTCGGACGCTCGCCGAGGCGCCCGAGCGCTGCGAGCACGACGAGCGTCAGAGCTCCCGCGATCAGGAAGCGCACGCCGGCGGCGACGAGCGGCTGCAGCGTCTCGACCGTCACCCGGATGGCGAGATAGGTCGAGCCCCACACGAAATAGAGCAGCCCCATCACCAGCAGCACCTGTGCGCGCATTCCACGTAGGTTCACGACTGGCGACTGCGGCCGCGCCGATGGGCGAAGATGAGAGCGTGACGATGAACCCCGCAGTCCTCGTCGTGCAGCACGACCTCGACGCGCCGCTCGCCGCACTCGAGCCGCCACTCGCCGCCCTCGGCGTGCAGACCGTCACGTGGCACGCGCTCTCGCAGCCGGAGCCGCCCGCGGGATCGTTCGACGGTGTGATCGTCCTCGGGGGCATCGTCAATCCAGACGGCACGGATGGCGACGCGCCGCTCGACCGCGAGCGCGAGCTGATCGCCGACGCGCACGCGCGCGGCCTGCCCGTGCTCGGCATCTGCCTGGGTGCGCAGCTGATCGCGCAGGCGACCGGCGGCAGCGCCGAGCGACTGCCGGCGGGCGAGATCGGCTGGGTCCCGATCGAGTTCGCCGAGGCGGCCGCGAGCGACGCCCTGCTCGCCGGCGCTCCGAGGCAGCTCGACGTGAACGAGTGGCACAACTACGGCTGCACGCCGCCGGCCGGTGCCGTCGAGCTCGCGCGCAGCCCGGCCTGCGTCCAGGCCTTCCGCGTCGGCAGCACGACGTGGGGACTGCAGTTCCACGTCGAGGTGACGCGGCCCGTGCTCGAGGAATGGTGCGAGGCCGCAGCTGCCGAGCTCGAGCAGCTGGGACTGCCGCCCGAGGCGGTGATCGGCACGGACGAGCAGGTGCTGGAGCAGATGCGCCTCGCCGCGCGCATCGCCGATCGCTTCGCGCGGGCCGTGCTCGCCGTCGCGATCGCGGCGTAGAGCCACCCGCGTGCGATCATCAGTCGCGTGAAGACGGTGCGCACGACCTGCCCGCGCGACTGCTACGACGCCTGCGGCGTGCTCGTGGCCCTCGAGCACGGCCGCGTCAAGCACGTTCGCGGCGACCCAGGGCATCACGTCGCGCGCGGCAAGCTCTGCCGCAAGTGCTCGATCGGCTACAACGGCGCGTTCATCGACCCCGAGCTGCGCCTGACGACGCCGCTGCGCCGGGTCGGTGCGAAGGGCGAGGCGCGCTTCGAGCCGGTCGGCTGGCCCGATGCGATCTCGGCCATCGCCGCGCACCTGGGAGCGATCGTGCAGGAGCACGGGTCGGCGAGCATCCTCAACGCCCACTACACGGGCACCTGCGCACTGATCGACACGGCCTTCCCTCAGCGCTTCTTCAACCGCCTCGGCGCGACCGAGGTCGAGCCCGACACGGTCTGCAACAACGCGGGCCACGTGGCGCTGAGCTACGTCTACGGCTCGAGCCTGGACGGCTTCGACCCCGAGGCGGCCGCGACGGCGGAGTGCATCCTCGTCTGGGGCGCGAACCCCTCGGCGAGCGCCCCCCACGCCCACGACCACTGGCTGAGCGAGGCGCGCGGCCAGGTGATCGTGATCGACCCGATCCGCACCCCGACCGCCGCCGCGGCCGACACGTATCTCCAGCTCCGCCCCGGCAGCGATGCCGCGCTGGCGTTCGCGTTCGCGCACGTGATCCGAAGGGACGGCCTCGTCGACGATGCCTTCGTGGCCGAGCACGTGCTCGGCTACGACGAGCTCGAGCCCGTGCTCGAGGGTTGCACGCCGGCCTGGGCCGAGGCGCAGACCGGCGTGCCTGCGAGCCTCGTGGAGCACGCCGCGCGTGCGTACGGGCGCGGGCCGTCGCTGCTCTGGATGGGTCAGGGGCTGCAGCGGCAGCCGCGCGGCGGCAACGTCATGCGCGCCGTCGGGATGCTGCCTGCGCTGACGGGCAACGTCCGCCGCCCCGGCTCCGGGTTCCTGTACCTCAATGGCAGCGACTCGCGCGGCGTCGACTCGGACTGGCTCACGGGCGCTCACCTCGTGCGCGGCGATGCGCCGGCCCCGATCAGCCAGATGGACCTGGCCGATGTCCTGGCCGATCCGGGGCGAAGCCGCGCGCTCGTCTGCTGGAACATCAACCCCGTGGCGTCGAGCCCGGAGCAGGAGGCGCTGCGCGCGGCTCTCACGCGCGAGGATCTGCTGACGGTCGTGTGCGACCTGTTCCTCACGGACACCGCCGCGTACGCCGACTTCGTCCTGCCCGCGGCCAGCTTCCTCGAGAGCGACGACATCGTCGCGTCGTACTTCCACCACACGCTCTCCGCCCAGGTCAAGGCCGTCGAGCCGCCGGGCCACGCGCTGCGCAACGCGGAGATCTTCCGGAGGCTCGCTGCCGACATGGGCTACGACGACCAGGCGCTGCAGGAGGGCGACGGGTCGCTGATCGAGCAGCTGCTGACCGGCTCCGGTGTCAGCTGGGAGGAGCTCGCGCGGGCCGGCACGGTGCGCCTCTACGCGGAGCCTCGCGTGCAGTTCGCCGCCGGCTTCCCCACGCCCAGCGGTCGCATCGAGCTCGCCTCGGCTGCCGCCGAGGCGGACGGGCATCCCCGACTGCCGGAGCCGAGCGTCGACGAGCCGGCGCCGCCCGGCTACCTCCGGCTGCTCTCCCCGGCCTCGCCCTGGCTCATGAACGCCACATTCGGCAACGACCGCAAGCTGCGCCGCCGCATCGGGCCTGCGAGTGTCGCGCTGCACCCGCGCGAGGCCGCCGGACGCGGTTTGCACAAGGGCGATCACGTGACTCTGCGCAACGCGACGGGCGCACTGCGGCTGGAGGTCGAGATCAGCGATGCCGTGCCGCCCGGAGTGGCCTACGCGCCCAAGGGTCGCTGGCCCTCCCACGAGACTGCAGGCGCCAACGTCAACGCGCTCAACCCGGGCTCGAAGACGGACATGGGCGAGAGCTCCGCCGTGCACGGCGTGCTCGTCGAGCTCATCCCGGGGTAGCATCGCCCAATGCGCGCCAGCCGCAGATTCCTCGAGTCGATCGGCCTCCCACCCGGAGACCTGAACGAGTTGCCCGATTCTGCGAAGCGCTTCGCAGACGGTGCGCGCTACCGGGTCGAGATCCCGAGCTGCGAGGGGCCGCGCTGCCTCGAGGCCCTGCTCGAGACCGCCGCGCGTCTCGACGTGCGCGTGCACCGCGCCTCCCAGGGCTCCGGCGTGTTCATGCTGACCGATGCCGAGCTGGCCGAGATGGCGGCGATGGCACGTGCGGCGACCATCGAGATCAGCCTCTTCGCCCGGCCCAACGCGGCCTGGGACACCTCGGGCATGGCGCGCAGCCCAGCGGGCGGTGCGGTGGCCGCGGCATCGCGCGGCCAGGAGCAGATCGTGCAGGGCCTCGCCGACGCCCGTCGCGCCGCGGCTGCCGGCGTGCGCAGCGTGCTGATCGCCGACGTCGGCCTGCTCGAGGTGTTCGCCGAGGCGCGGCGCAGCGGCTTCCTGCCGGCGGACATGCAGGCCAAGATCTCGGTGATGCTGCCGGTCTCCAACCCGGCGACCGCTCGCGCGCTGGTGACGCTCGGCGCCGACACGCTCAATCTCACGACCGACCTCTCGCTCGCGCAGATCGCGGCGATCCGCTCGGTCGTCGACGTCCCGCTCGACATCTACGTCGAGGTGCCCGACAACGTGGGCGGCTTCGTCCGCCTGCACGAGATCCCCGAGATCGTGCGCGTGGCCGCTCCGGTCTACCTCAAGTTCGGCCTGCGCAACGCACCCGACGTGTACCCGGCAGGCACCCACCTGGAGGCCACCACGGTCGCGCTGACGCGCGAGCGCGTGCGCCGCGCGCGCATCGGCCTGGAGTTGCTCGCGCGTGAGTGGGCCGACTGCGAGACCTCCGAGCTGGGCGCTCGCGGCCTGGCGCTCGTGCACGCGGGCGAGTGAGCGCCGACGTCGTCACGCTCGGCGAGGCGCTCGTCGCGCTCGTCGCCGGCGAGGGCCGTCCGCTGGCCTCGCCGGGCGCGTTCACGCCCTTCGTGGCCGGGGCCGAGGCCAACGTCGCGATGGGGCTCGCGCGGCTCGACCGTTCGGTGGCATTCGTGGGACGCGTCGGCGCCGACGGGCTCGGGCGGATGGTGCGCACCGTCCTGCGCGGCGAGGGCGTCGACGTGACCTGCCTGACCGACGATCCTGGCGCGCCCACGGGCGCGCTGGCCCGTGACCGGCGCTCGTTCCCGCACACCGAGGTGGTCTACCTGCGCCGCGGCTCGGCCGCCTCGCAGCTCGACGCCGGCGACGTCGCCGCGGCGGGCGACCTGATCGCCGGCGCCCGCTGGCTGCACCTGACGGGCATCACGCCTGCGCTCTCGCCGAGCTGCCGTGCGGCGGTGGAGAGCGCACTCGCGTTCGCGCGCGCCGGCGACGTGCGCGTCTCGTTCGACGTCAACCTGCGGCGGCGCCTGTGGAGCGATCGGGAGGCCGCGCCCGTGCTGAGGGACCTGGCCGAGCGCTGCGACCTCGTGATCGCCGGCGAAGAGGAGGCCGCGCTGCTGTGCGGCGAGCCCGACCCGGCGCTCCTGGCGGAGCGCTTCGGGGTCGAGGCGGTCGTGACGCACGGCAAGGGCGGCGCCACCGGCTGTCGCTCGGGCGAGGTGGCAGACGTCGCCGGCCTCCAGGTGGCGGCCGTCGACGTCGTCGGCGCGGGCGATGCGTTCACGGCCGGCTACCTCGATGCGTTGCTCGACGGCGCGAGCCTCGTCGATGCGTTGCGCCGGGCGAATGCCTGCGGCGCCGTCGCCGTCTCCGCCGTGGGCGACGCCACCGGCCTGCCCACGCGCAGCGAACTCGCGCGCGTGCTGGCGGGCGGCGGAGACGTCGTCAGATGAGCTAGGGTCAGCCGCCGTGAAGGTCGCAATCGTCGGTGGCGGGGTGGTGGGGCTCTGCTCGGCCTACGCGCTGCGGCGCGCCGGTGCCGAGGTCGTGCTGCTCGAGCGCAACGCGCTGGGGCGTGGCGCCTCCGAGGGCAATACCGGCTGGATCTCGCCGACGATCTCCACGCCGCTCGCGGCGCCCGGCGTCCTGCGCACGGGCCTGCGCTCGGCGTTCGATCCGCGTGGCGCGCTCGTCATCCGCCCGGGGCTGGACACCGCCTGGCTGCGCTGGCTGTGGGCCTTCCGCGCCGCCAGCGCGCGACCGCGCTACCGCAAGGGCGTCAAGGCGCTGCTCGATCTCAACGTGCGCACGTTCAGTGAACTCGACTCGTACGCCGAGGACGGCGTCGAGTTCGAGATGCACGGCGGCGGAATTCTCTGCCTCGCACGCAGCGAGTACGGAATCGCCTGGTTCGCGCCGCTCTTCGAGGATCTCCAGTCGCTCGGCTTCGAGGGGACGATCGAGACGCTCACGCCCGAGGCGGCGCGCGAGATCGAGCCGGCGCTGGGCGACGACGCGCGCTTCGTCGTGCGCACGAGCGTCGATCGCTACGTGCGCCCGGAGTCGCTGATGGCAGGGCTCGCAGCCAAGCTCCGAGGCGAGGGCGTTGAGCTGCGGGAGCAGGTGGACGTCACCGGTCTCCACCGCCGGGGCGCGGGCTGGGCCGTCGAGACCTCCGGCGGCGCGATCGAGGCGGAGGCCGTGGTCGTGACCGCGGGAGCGGCGACGCCGCCCCTGCTGCACCCGTTCGGCCTGCGCGTGCCGATCGTCCCGGCCAAGGGCTACTCGCTCACGCTGCAGGGCGAGGGCGTGCCGCCGCGCACGGCGCTCTACCTGTGCGAGCCGAAGATCGGGGTCTCGGGCTACGACGGCGGCGTGCGCATCGCCGGCACGTTCGAGCTGCCCGGCCGCGACCTCTCGGTCGATCGCAAGCGCGTCGGCTACATCCTCGACGACACGCTGCCCTTCATCCGCGGCTGGAAGCCCGCGCCGGGCGAGGCCGAGCAGCAGGGCTGGGCCGGCTTCCGCCCGGCGACGCCGGACAGCCTGCCCCTGCTGGGCCCGATCCCGGGTCAGAGCGGCCTCTTCGTGGCCGCCGGCCACGGCATGCTCGGAGTCACGCTGGCGCCCGCCACGGGCGCGGCCGTGGCCGACATGGTGACGACGGGAGACGTGCCCGCCTGGCTCGCGCCGATGGCGCCGGGTCGCGGTTTCTAGATCAGCGACAGGGTCGCGCCGCCGTCGACGACGATCGTCTGGCCGGTGAGGTAGCCCGCCTCGTCGCTGGCGAGGAAGAGGTACGTGGCCGCGATGTCCTCCGGGCGGCCGCTGCGGCCGAGCGGGACGTGCGTGCCGAACTCGGCAACGCCCTCGGGCCCGAGGGAGTTGACCGGGTCGAGCGCCTGCGGCGTCGCGATCACGCCCGGTGCGATCGCATTGACCGTGATGCCGTCGGGGCCGAGCTCGAGCGCAAGGCTCCGCACCATGCCCTTGATCCCCGCTTTGCCGGTCGCGTAGTGCGTGTGCTCGGCCCAGCCGACGGTCGCTCCGGCGACCGAGCTCGTCGCGAGCAGCCGGCCTCCGCCACGCGCCCGGAGGTAGGGGAGCGCCTCGCGGAAGCAGCGGAAGACGCCGGCCAGGTTGATGTCGAGCAGCTCGCTCCAGCGCTCGTCGTCGAGGTCCCCGCTGGGCACGAGCCGCGCGATCGCGGCGTTCGCCAGCACGATGTCGACGCCGCCGAAGCGCTCGCTCGCCGTCGCGAGGAGCTGGCGGACCTCGCTCGTGCTGCGCACGTCGACGGGGACCGTCAGCGCGCTGCCTCCGGCCGCAGTGATCGCCTCGGCGACCGGCTCGACCTCGTGCGGATCGCCCGGGAACCAGCCCATGACGACATTGGCGCCGGCGCGTGCGAACAGCGTTGCGCTGGCGGCGCCGATGCCGGACGCCGCGCCCGTGATGACTGCGGTCTTCCCATCGAGACGAAACATCGCGCGAATCTACACGTCCGGCGCTCGCTACCGTTGCGCGATGAAGACACGACGCAACCCGCCGACCGTGCACGCGCCGCTCGCGGCCTACTCCCACCAGATCGAGATCAGCGGCGCCGAGCGCCAGCTCGTGATCTCCGGACAGGTCGGCATGACGGCCGAGGGACTCGTGCCCGAGGATCCGATCAAGCAGCTCGGCCTTGCGCTCGACAACGTCGAGCGCAACCTCGAGGCCGCCGGCATGGGGCTCGGCGATCTCGTCCGGCTCACCACCTACGCCGTCGGCGAATGGGACAACGACGCCCGCCGCGCGTTGCTCGCCTCCAGGCTGGGCGATCACCGTCCCTGCATGACGCTCATCTTCGTCGCGGCGCTCGCCTCACCCGCGCTGCGCGTCGAGCTCGACGCCTGGGCGAGCCGGGAGAGCTAGTCGCCGAGCTCCTTCTGGCGACGCGTCACGTACTCCTCGAGCCGGGCGCGCACGTCGTCGGCCAGCGGCGCGGGCGGCTCGTAGCTCGCCTCGAGCTCGGCCAGGCGGTCGCGGGCGCGTTCGGTGGCGTCCTTGCCGCCGCGTGAGGCCCAGCGCTCGTAGTTCTCGGTCGAGAACAGCAGCGGGCGATAGAAGCACGTGCGGAAGTTCTCGAGCGTGTGCGTCGTGCCGAAGAAGTGCCCGCCGTGACCGGCCTCGGCGAAGGCGTCCGGCACCAGCTGCTCGCGCGTGAACTCGAGCGGGCTGAACTCGTGCTGCAGAATGCGCACGATCTCGATGTCGAGGACGAACTTCTCGTAGCTCGCGACGAGCCCGGACTCGAGCCAGCCGCACGTGTGCAGCAGGAGATTCGCACCGGCGAGGAACGCCGGCAGCATCGTGTTCAGCCCTTCGAAGGCCGCCTGCGCGTCGACCGACTGGCTCGAGGTCAGGGCGCCGCCGCCCGCGCGCCAGGGCAGGCCGAAGCGGCGCGCGATCTGGCCCGACGCGAGCAGGCCGATGGCGGCCTCGGGGCCGCCGAAGCCGGGCGAGCCCGACTGCATGTCGGTGTGCGAGATGAACGACCCCATCACGACGGGCGCGCCGGGCCGCACGAGCTGGGCGAGGCAGATGCCCGCGAGTTGCTCGGCGATCTGCTGGGAGAGTGCGGCCGGGATCGAGACCGGGCCCATCGCGCCCATCAGGATGAACGGGGTCACGACGACGATCTGGCGCGCCGCCGCCAGCAGCATCAGCGAGCCGATCATGCGCTCGTCGAAGCGCAGCGGCGAGTTGGCGTTGGCGATGCCGAACATGTGCGGCTCGCGCTCGAGCGCCTCGCGGCCGAAGGCGATCTCGGCCATTGCGATCGAGTCGCCGCAGCCGACGGGGTTGAACTGCGCGGTGCCGAGCGGCTTGTCGCTGTCGGTGTAGAGCGTCAGCAGCATCTGCAGGTGGCGCGAGTCGATGGGGAGGTCGCCCGCCTCGCAGATCGGGTAGCCGGCCGTGTCGAGCTCGTCGATCATGTGCGTCAGGCGCACGAGGCGGCGGTAGTCGTCGAACGTGCCGTCGCCGCGGCGGTCGCCCTCGCTCACGAAGGGCGCGCTCTGCACGCTGCAGAAGATCATGTTGTCGCCGCCGAAGCGCCGGCTGCGCGCGGGGTTGCGCGCCGTGATCCCGAACTCGCTCGGCGCCTTGGCGACCTGCTCGAGCACGAAGTCGGGGTCGAGCTTGACGAGCTCCCCCTCGACCGTCTGGCCGGCCGCCCGGAACAGCTCCAGCGCAGGCTCCCACTGGAACTCGATGCCGATGTCGCGGACGATCGAGCGCCAGCCCTCCTCGAGCACCGCCATCGACCCTTCCGACAGCACCTCGTAGCGGGGCATGGTGTTGACGAACACGCCGCCAGCATAGGAGCGGGCCAACGGCGCGGGCGCACACATCGGGGTCTGACCCGAGCTGCTCGGGTCTGACCCCGGGTGCTCTGCTCTGACCCCGGGTGCTCGGCTCTGACCCCGAGGTGCTCGGAGCGTCACCCCTTGACGCCCGTGACGGTCACTCCTTCCACGAACGCTCGCTGGGCGAGGAAGAAGAGCACCGTGACCGGCAGCGTGAAGAGCACGCAGGCGGCCATCATCAGCTCGTAGTCGACGTGGCGGGAGGAGCGGAACTCCGACAGGCCGAGCGAGATGGTGTAGGAGTCGGGGTTCGCGCCGAGGTACAGCAGTGGCGCGAACAGGTCGTTCCAGCAGTAGAGGAAGTTGAACAGGAAGACCGCGACGAGGGCAGGCTTGGCGAGCGGCACGACCACGCGCAACATCAGCCGCAACTCGCTGGCTCCGTCGACGCGCGCGGCGTCGGTGAGGGCGTTCGGAATCGTCATGAAGAACTGCCGTAGCAGGAAGATCGAGAAGGCATCGCCGAAGAAGCCGGGGATGATCAGGGGCTTCAGGGAGCCGATCCAGCCGAGGTGCGAGAACAGCACGTAGAGCGGGATGATGGTCACCTGGATCGGCAGCATCATCGTCGAGAGCACGAGCAGGAACACGGCGTTGCGGCCACGGAAGCGCATGCGCGCGAGCGCGTAGGCGGGCGGCGTACAGCTCAGCACGACGCCGATCGAGGACAGGGACGAGATCAGGAACGTGTTCCAGGTCCAGCGCAGCAGCGGCTGCTGGTCGAGCACGTCGTAGAAGTTCTGGAAGCGGAAGGGCGAGGGCCAGATCGCGCGCGTGAGCGCCTGGTCGCGCGTCATCAGCGCCGTGAAGATCACGAACACGAAGGGCGAGACGAACACGACGCCGACGCCGATCAGCACGGAGTGCCGCGCGACGCTGTGCAGGATGCGCTGGCGGCGGGCGCGCTCGTGGGCCGCGAGCGCGCTCATTGGTTGCCCTCGACGTGCACCCAGCGCTCGGAGCTCTTGATCAGGACGAGCGTGCACAGCATCGTCGCGCCGAACAGCACCCAGGCGAGCGCGGAGGCGTAGCCCATGTTGAAGTAGCGGAAGCCCTGCTGGTAGAGCCAGATCGCGTAGAACAGCAGGGAGCCCTGCGGCTCCCCGAGGGTGTCCTTCTGCCCCGAGGTCGTGTTACCCGCGACGTAGGCCTCGGTGAACGTCTGGAACGTCCAGATCAGCCCCGTGACGAGCGTGAAGAAGATCACGGGCGAGATCGAGGGCAGCGTGACGTGCCAGTAGCGGCGCACCGCGTTGGCGCCGTCGATCTTGGCGGCCTCGATCTGCGTCTGAGGCACGTCGAGCAGTCCGGCGAGGTAGATGATCATCGCGTCGCCCGCGCCCCAGAGCGAGAGCAGCACGAGCGCGGGCTTCGACCAGGACGGGTCGAAGAACCACAACGGCCCCGGGATGCCGAGGTGCGCGAGCACGCCGTTGACCGGCCCGAGGTCGGGGTTGAGCAGGTAGGTGAACGCGAGCGCAGCGGCCACCGGCGGCACCATCGTGGGCAGGTAGTAGAGCGTGCGGTAGTACCGCTGCCCGCTGACCTTCATGGTCAGCAACGTCGCCGTCATGAGCGCCCAGAACAGCCGCAGAGGCAGGCCGATCACGATCATCCAGGCCGTGTTGCGCACCGCCTGCCAGAAGAACGGGTCGTTCTCGAGCATGTACTTGTAGTTGGCGAGCCCGATCCAGCGCGGCGAGTTGAGCAGGTCGTAGTGGGTGAACGAGAAGTACAGGCTCGCCACCATCGGGTAGACCAGGAACAGCAGGAACCCGACGATCCACGGCGACAGGAACAGGAACGCGAGCCCGTAGGTGCGCGTTCGCCGACGCCTGCGGCGGCGGGCCCGGGCCGCCGCAGGCGAGATCGCCGTTGCCGCCACGATCAGTGCGCCTACGGCGCGTTGCCGGCCGAGGCCTGCTTCAGCTCATCCGAGATCTGCTTGTCGAGCCCCTGCAGGCCCTTGGTCAGGTCGCTGACCTTTCCGGCCTGCCACTTGGTCGCGAACGCCTGGAACGTGTCGCCGTACTGCTGGCCGATCGGCGTCAGCGGATTGAACTCGCTCTTCGTGTTCGTGAAGATCTTGAAGAAGGGCGCGAAGTTGGGGTCCTTGTCCAGCTTCGGCGAGGAGTTCGCCGCCTTCGTCGTGGGCAGGTTCCTGAGCCGGTTGGAGAGCCCGACGACGGCGTCGGTGTCGCTCGCCAGGTACTTGATCAGGAGCCACGCCTCGTCCGGGTGCTTCGAGCCCTTCGGGATGGCGACGATGTCGCCGGCGATCGGGCCCGAGCCGTACTGGGCCGCCTGGCCGTCGGCCGCCGGGAACGGCGCCGTCGTGTACTTCAGCTCCGGGTGCTCGTTCTTGATGAAGGCGGTGCGCCACTCGCCGTCGTATTGCATCGCCACGCGGCCGATCTCGAAGTCGTTGGAGGCCCCGAACTCGTCGGCCGAGGCGGCCGTGAACTTGCGCAGCTTGTCGTAGCCGTACCAGTCGACGAGCGCCTTCTGCCACTTCAGCATCGCGGCCCAGCGCGGGTCCTTGGACAGCACGGGCTGCCCCTTCGCGTCGAACCAGGGCGCGCCGTAGGCCTGCCGCAGGCCGTCGGAGATGGTCTCGTAGTGGCCGAACAGCGGGTTGAGGCCGACGCGCTTGAGCGAGCCGTCGGGATTGCGCACGGTCAGCTTCTTGGCCATCGTCGTCAACTCGCTGAGCGTCTTCGGCGGCGACGTGAATCCTGCAGCCTTCAGCATGGCGGTGTTCATGTAGATGCCGTAGGCGTCGGCCAGGGCCGGCAGTGAGCACTGCACGCCCTTGTAGCCCGAGTAGGAGAGCGCGACCTTGGGGAACTGCGTGAGGTTGAACTTCTCCTTGGCGATGCGGTCGTTGAGGTTCTGCCAGGCGCCCGAGGAGCAGAACTTGCCCGTGTTGTTGGGCGAGAACGAGAGCAGTGCGTCGGGCGCATTGCCGCCGTTGATCGCAGCGGTGATCTTGTCGTCCTGGATGTTGCCGGTGCCCTTGACCGTGATCCACGGATACTTCTTGTGGAAGCCGACGAAGGCCAGCTGGTAGTCGTGCAACTCGCGCGTCGTGTACGCGCTCCAGAACGTGATCGTGACCGGCTTGTGGTCGGCGGCCGGCGCTGTCGCAGCGCCCGTCGCGAGGGCGCTGAAGGTGATCGCGCAAGCCAGCGCTGCGAGCAGCGGACGTCTCATCGGGTATCTCCTCCGGGCAGTGGCCGCATCGGGTGGCGGCGATTCTTGCACGCCCGGCGGCGGCCTGCACGCGCGAGGTAAACGATGACCTTGCAGTGTTGTGCGCACGTTGCCCGCACGTTGCGCGCGCGGGCGCGGCGCTAACTATGCGGACCATTCGCGCGTCCCGTAGCATGCGCCCCGTCCAACCGTTCCAGGAGGAGTTCCCACTGAATACCAACAAGCGCCTCGCGGCGATGCTGCTCGCGATCGTGGCGATCGTCGCCATCGCAAGCACCACCGCGACAGCCAAGCAGTCCACGCCGAAGGCCGGCTCGGACATCAAGGTCGGTCTCGTGACCGACATCGCCGGCCTCGGCGACAAGTCCTTCAACTTCCTGGCCGGCGAGGGAGTCAAGCAGGCCAAGAAGAAGTACGGCATCACCTACGACATCACCGTCTCGAAGTCGGGCAGCTCGTATGCGCCCAACATCACGAACTACGCCCTCAAGGGCTACGACCTCGTGATCGCGGTCGGCTTCCTCGAGGAGCAGGCTCTCGGCCAGGTGGCCAAGAAGTTCCCCGACACGAAGTTCGCCATCGTCGACGACTCCACGAGCGTCAAGGCGCTCAAGGGCCTCAAGAACGTCGAGGGCCTGCTCTACAAGGAGTGGGAGTCGGGCTACCTCGCCGGCTACCTCGCGGGCCTGTTCGAGAACACGAAAGCCAAGGGCCTCAACTCGGCGAACGTGATGTCGACCGTGGGCGGCATCGCCATCCCGCCGGTCGACCACTACATCGCGGGCTTCCAGGCCGGTGCCAAGGCCGCGGATCCCGGCGTCAAGCTGCTCAACGGCTACTCGGGTGACTTCATCGCCCAGGACAAGTGCCAGGGCCTCGCCCAGCAGCAGATCGCACAGGGCTCGGACATCATCTTCCAGGTCGCGGGCCAGTGCGGCCTCGGCGCCATCAACGCCGCGCGCGACAAGGGCTACTGGGGCATCGGGGTCGATACCGACCAGTCCAAGCAGGTCGGCTCCAAGCAGCTGCTGGTCTCCGCCACCAAGGGCGTTGACGTCTCCGTCGTCGACGTCATCGGCCAGGTCGTGAACAACAAGTTCCGCGGCGGCAAGGACCTCCTGCTCGGCGTCAACGAGAAGGGCGCCGGCATCCAGGGCATCAACAGCGCCGTCCCGGCCGACATCAAGGCCAAGGTCGCCGCGCTGCTCGTCAAGATGAAGGCGGGCAAGGTCAAGATTCCGACCGTGCCGATCGTGAAGTAGAAATGGCGGAGGATCCGTCCTCCGCCTCGGGAGCCGCGAGCTCGGGCGCCGCACTGGCGCTCGAGCTCCGCGGCATCACGAAGCGCTTCGGCACGTTCACCGCCAACGACGCGATCGATCTCGATCTGCGCGAGGGCGAGGTGCACGCGCTGCTGGGCGAGAACGGAGCGGGCAAGTCCACGCTCATGAACGTCCTCTACGGCCTCTACAAGCCGGACGAGGGGGAGATCTTCGTGCGCGGGCAGCGCGCCGCGATCACGAGCTCCGCAGATGCGATCCACCTCGGGATCGGCATGGTGCACCAGCACTTCATGCTGATCCCGGTGATGACGGTGGTCGAGAACATCGTGCTCGGCGCCGAGCCACAGCACCTCGGGCAGCTCGACCTCGACACGGCGCGCGAGCGCGTGCGCGAGCTGTCCGCAAGCTACGGCCTCGCCGTGCAGCCGGATGCCGTCATCGAGGAGATCGGCGTCGGCCAGCAGCAGCGCGTCGAGATCCTCAAGGCCCTGTACCGGCACGCGCGCATCCTGATCCTCGACGAGCCGACCGCCGTGCTGACGCCGCAGGAAGTCGACGAGCTGTTCGCCGTCCTGCGCACGCTCGTGGCCGGCGGCACGTCGATCATCCTGATCACGCACAAGCTGCACGAGGTGCTCGACGTCGCCGACCGCATCTCGGTGCTGCGGCGCGGCAAGAAGGTCGCGACGATCGATCGCGAGGGTGCCAGCGAGCGCAGCCTGGCCGAGCTGATGGTCGGACGCGAAGTGCTGCTCGACGTCGCGCGGAGCACCGCGCATCCCGGCGAGACCGTGCTCTCGGTGCAGGATCTGTGGGTGCGCGACGATCGCGGGCTGGATGCGGTGCGCGGCCTCTCGATGGACGTGCGCGCCGGCGAGATCGTCGGCATCGCGGGCGTCGACGGCAACGGGCAGAGCGAGCTGATCCAGGCCCTGGCCGGCATGCGCGTCCCTCACGGCGGCCACGTCGAGTTGAACGGCGTCGACGTGACACGCGCCAACCCGCGCGAGTCCTCGGACGCCGGCGTCGGGCACATCCCGGAGGATCGCCAGCGCCACGGACTGGTGCTCGACTTCTCGATCGCCGAGAACACGGCGCTGCACGACTACGACAGACCGCCCATGTCGCGCGTGTACTGGCTCGACCGCGATGCCATGGTGGCGCGCGCGGCCGACTGGATTCAGCTCTACGACGTGCGCGGCGGCGGCCCCCCGACGCCGGCGCGAGCGCTCTCGGGCGGCAATCAGCAGAAGGTCGTGCTGGCGCGCGAGATCCAGTCCAACCCGCGCCTGCTGATCGCGGCCCAGCCGACGCGCGGGCTCGACGTCGGCGCGATCGAGTACGTCCATCGCCGCCTCGTCGAGCAGCGCGACGCGGGCTGCGCCGTCCTGCTGGTGTCGTTCGAGCTGGACGAGGTCATGGATCTCGCCGACCGCATCCTGGTCATGTTCGGCGGTCAGATCGCGCTCGAGCGCGCGAGCGGCTCGACCGACGAGCGCGAGCTCGGCGTCGCCATGACCGGCGGCAAGGTGCCCGCGTGATCAGGCGCATCCTGCGGTCGCCGTCGCTGGGCGAGTTCGGGCTCTCGCTGCTGACGGTCTTCCTCGCGCTGATCGTGGGCGGCCTCGCGATGGCGTTCACGGGTGCGAACCCGCTCGGCGTCTACAAGGATCTCGTCGTCGGGGCCGGGTTCGACTGGCCGTTCCATCTGATTCCCGGCAATCCGCTCGGTGTCAACGCGCTCCTGGCCGAGAACAATCTCGTCGCGACACTCGTGCTGTTCACGCCGCTCGTGCTGACGGGCTTCGCGGTCGCCTTCGCGTTCCGCTGCGGGCTCTTCAACATCGGCGGCACGGGTCAGTTCTGGGTCGGATCCGTGTGTGCGCTGGTCGTTGCGCAGCATGTGGGCGGGCCGGGCGGGATGGTCCTGGCGACGATCGCCGCAGGCATCGGCGGCGCGATCTGGGCCGGTATCGCGGGCGGGCTCAAGGCCTACCGCGGGGCGCACGAGGTGATCACCACGATCATGCTCAACTGGATCGCGATCTACACGACGCAGTATCTGTTCGCCGTCGCCGGGCCGCTCACCGACAACTCGGTCGGCAACGGCGTGTCCAAGAACATCCTCGAGTCTGCCCAGTACCCGGGCATCTGGGGAGTCGTGCAGAAGATCCACATCGGAATCTTCCTCGCGCTCGCCTGTGCCGTCGTCTACTACGTCATCCTGAATCGCACGACGCTCGGCTACGAGGTGCGTGCGGTCGGCTTCAACCCCGAGGCGGCGCGCTACGGCGGCATCTCGGTCAAACGCTCGATCGTCGCCGCGATGGCGATCTGCGGAGCGTTCGCCGGGCTCGCCGGGGCCGTGCAGGTGCTCGGCGTCAACTACGCGATCCCGGCCTCGGACGTGCCCGTGATCGACATCGGCTTCACGGGCATAGCGGTCGCGCTGCTCGGGCGCAACACCGCCGTCGGGGTCGTGCTCGCTGCGCTGTTGTTCGCGGCGCTGCAGAGCGGCGGCACGCAGCTCTCGGGATCGTTCAACCCCGAGCTCGCGAGCGGCGTCTCGAACATCATCCAGGGCACGATCATCCTGCTCGTCGGCGGCGAGCTGGTGGTGCGCTGGCTGGTCGGGCGGGCCAAGCACGAGCGCGTGGTTCCGGATGTCAATCCGAACGCTCCGCCACCGCAGCTTCCGCCGCAGGCCGGAGCCACTCCCCTGTGACGCGCCGCGGACAGATCGGGCTGGGGGCGTTCGTCCTCTTCGTGCTGCTCGTGATCGTGTGGCGCACGCAGAGCACCGACGTGGCCGCGATCGTCTCGACGGGGCTCTTCGTCGGCGCGTTCCAGTACGCGACGCCCCTCACCTTCGGGGCGCTCGGCGGCCTCTACTCGGAGCGCTCGGGAGTCGTCAACATCGGCCTCGAGGGCATGATGCTGATGGGGTGCTTCTGGGGCGTCGTCGTGTCCCAGGAGACCGGCTCGTGGGAGCTCGGGGTGCTCGGCGCGATGGCGGCAGGTGGCTTCCTCGGCCTCGTCCACGCCGTGCTCTCGATCCACCTGCGCGCCAACCAGGTCATCTCGGGCACCGCGGTCAACATCCTCGGGCTCGGCATCACGAGCTACGGCACGAACGCCATCTTCGGCTCGGAGGGCTCGGGCGACGTCCCGCGCATCCCGTCCGTCCTGCATTTCCTCGAGAAGGTGCCGCTGATCGGAGACGTGATCGGCGGGCTCAACCTCATGATCTATGTCGCACTGGCACTCGTGGCCGTGAGCTGGTGGTTCCTCTTCCGCACCGTCTGGGGGCTCCGGCTGCGCGCCGTCGGCGAGCATCCGCGCGCCGCGGACACCGTGGGCCTCCCGGTCTTCGGCATTCGCTACGCGGCCGTCATCCTGTCGGGCGTGCTGGCAGGCATGGGCGGCGCCTATCTGGCCTTCGGGCTCGGCTCGCAGTTCAGCGAGAACATGACCGCCGGGCGCGGGTTCATCGCCCTCGCGGCCCTGATCTTCGGCAAGTGGAAGCCGTGGGGCCTGCTCGCGGCGGCGCTGCTGTTCGGGTTCTCGCAGGCGCTCGGCGACGCGTTGCAGACGATCCTGCACGTCAACGCCTTCCTCGTCTTCACGCTGCCCTACATCTTCACGCTCGTCGCACTGGTCGGCGTGATCGGCCGCTCGCGCGGCCCCGCTGCCGCCGGAATCCCGTACGCGCGCCAGTAGCGCTGGACTCGCCGTGAGCGAACACCCCCAGCTGCCTGGCGCCTCGCGGATCCGCAAGGGGCCTCTCGACGTGCTCGTGCTGTCGGAGGAGGACGTCGTTGCCGCGCTCGACGGCCGGGAGCTGCTCGCGGCGCTCGCCGACGGCTTTGCCGCCACCGCGCGCGGGGAGGTGCAGTCGCCGCCCCGGCCGGAGATCACGGTTCCCGGCAAGGGCTTCCTGCTCTCGATGCCCGCGTGGCACACGGGTGGGCTGATCGGTGTCAAGCAGGTCTCGGTCTTCGACGGCAACCTGGCGCTCGGCCTGCCCAACCACCTCGCGCTGATCACGCTCTACGAACCGGAGACCGGCAAGCCGGTGTGCGTGATGGACGGCACTCACATCACCGGCGCGCGCACCGCCGGCGCCGCGGTCGTGAGCGCCGACCTGCTCGCACGGCCCGACGCCCGGGTCGCGACGATCGTCGGCGCGGGCGTCCAGGGGCGGGAGCACCTGTCGCTGCTGCCGCTCGTGCGCGACCTGGAGACCATCCAGATCGCGTCGCTGCACCTCGAGGACGCATGCGCCCTCGCCGCGCTGGAACCGCGGGCGGTCGCCGTCGCCGCCGGCGATCTCGCAGCCGCGGTCGGTCGATCGGACATCGTCTGTCTCGCGTCGCACAGCCCCGATCCCGTCATCGACGCCGCCTGGGTCCCTTCTGGTGCACATGTCACGAGCGTCGGCTACGCGCCGCCGGCGGGCGAGCTTCCATCGGCCCTCGCGCAGGCCCCGGCGCGGTTGTTCGTCGAGGACGCATGCGCGTTCGAGCCCCCGCCCGTCGGCTGCCCGGAGCTCGCCGGGATCGACCCGTCCACGGCGACGACTCTCGGTGAGGTGATCGTCGGCTCGTCGGCGGGCCGCAGCTCGCGCGACGAGATCACCGTCTACAAGGCGATGGGCGTCGCAATCGAGGACCTCGTCGCGGCCGAGCTCGCGTACCGCACCGCACTGGCCCGCGGTCTCGGCCAGACCGTCGCGATCTGACGGCGTTCAGCTGACCACGGAGCGCCTGAACGCGCGCATCGATATCGCGGTGAGCGCGGCTGCGAAGACCCCGACGACGGCGAGGCTGAGCCCGGCCATGGTCGTCGCGCTGTCCATCCGCCAGATCGCGTGGAGGCCTGTGGAATCGCCCAGCAGGCCGTAGCGCACGAGCGCGAGTGCGTGCGTTAGAGGCAGGAACTTCGCAATCCAGGTCAGGCCGATGGGAAGGGCGCTGATCGGGAAGAGCGATCCGGCCAGGAACCACGGGACGATCGCGATCGCCGGCACGCGCGCGATGTACTCCTCGGTCTTGGGCACCCGGCTCGCCAGCGTCTCGGCGACGCCGCACATCCCGACGGTGAAGAGCGCCGCTGCCGCCACGAACCAGGTGATGCCGGTATCGCTTGCGTGGAATGAGATTCCCCTGGCGGCCGCAGCGGCGATCAGCACTCCGACCTGCAGTGCCGTGATCGCGAACGCGACCAGGAGGTTGCCGAGCACGAGCAGCGACCGGCGGATCGGGGCGGCCAGCAATTCGCGCTGGGCGCCGTTCTCGCGGTCGACGATCACGCCGATGCCTCCGAACATCGCGTTCAGCGGGATCAGCAGGCCGATCGTCCCCGTCGCGACGAAGCCCTCGTACGAGCTGCTGGTATGCAGGGCCTGCTTGAGGGCAGGCGCGATCACGAGCGCGAACAGAATTGGAGTGAGGAGCGGCACGAGGAGCTCCCGCGGCGTGCGCGCGGTGAGCTGGAAGCGTCGTGCCGTCAGCGTGGCGAGCGGCGCGAGCGGATTGCGAATCGTCGTCTGAGACGGGAGCGTCGCCTCGGGATTGAGCGTGGCCATGTGCGTGTCCTTCCGTCGATCAGGCGGCGCGGGCGTTGCGCGCACCGGTGAGTTGGAGGTAGACGTCGTCGAGCGTCGGTTGCCGGGCAGTGACGGACCTGGTGCCCAGGTCTGCCGCCTCGATCAGGCCGATGGCACGCGCCGCACTGCGGCCGTGGATGGGCACCGTGAGCGTTGAGCCGACCGTGAACGCGTCGTCCCCCGCAATGCCCTGCGAGCGCAGCGATGCGAGCGCCGCCGATGCCTCGCCGTGCACGCGCAACTCGACGAGCTCGTCGCCGAGGCCGGCGACGAGGGCCGCCGGGGTGTCCAGTGCGATGATCTGACCGGCGTGGATGATCGCGACCCGGTCGCACAGGCGCTCGGCCTCGTCGAGGTAGTGCGTCGTGAGCATGATCGTCATCGCGCCGCGATCGCGTAGGCGACCGATGACTTCGAGCAGCTCATGGCGGATGCGCGGATCGAGCCCCACGGTCGGCTCGTCCAGGAACAGCACCCGTGGATCGGAGACGAGCGCCCGCGCGATCTCGAGGCGACGGCGCTCGCCGCCGCTGTACGTCGCGACGGGCCGGGGCAGAAGCTCGGTGAGACTCAGCGTCTCGGAGAGCTCCGCGATGCGTGTGCGGGCGGCACTCGGGCCGACACCCCAGAGACGCGCGTGGATGTCGAGGTTCCGCCGGCCCGTCAACGCGCGGTCGATCGCGCTCTCCTGGAAGACGATGCCGCTGACGCGGCGCGCCGCCAGTGGTTCCGCGGCGACATCGAAGCCGGCCACACGAGCGCTGCCGCCGGTCGGGGCGACCGTGGTCGTGAGCATTCCGACCGTCGTCGACTTGCCGGCGCCGTTCGGGCCGAGCAGGCCGAACACCTCGCCGGTCCCGACCTCGAAGCTGATGCCCTTGACGGCCTCGACTCCTCCCGGGTAAGTCTTGCGAATGTCGCGCACCTCGATCGCGAGGCAGTCGAGCATGACCTTCCTCCTGTTTCGAGCGGCCGTCACATCGGCCGCAGCGGGTTCGTCAAAGGGGTGACGAATGCCGACGGAGGGATGTGACGTGAACGATCAGGATTGGCTCGCAGAGCAGTTCGAGGAGCACCGGCCGCACCTGCGCGCGGTCGCCTACCGCATGCTCGGCTCGCTCGGCGAGACGGACGACGCCGTGCAGGAGGCCTGGCTGCGACTGAGCCGCTCGGATGCAGCGACCGTCTCGAACCTCGGTGGCTGGCTGACGACGGTCGTCAGCCGCGTCTGCCTGGATTTGCTGCGCGCCCGCCGCTCGCGGCAGGAGGAGTACGTCGGCAGCTGGCTGCCCGAGCCGATCGTCAGCCTGGACGAGAACAACGACCCCGAGCAGGAGGCGATCCTCGCCGACTCGCTCGGTCTCGCGCTGCTCGTCGTGCTCGAGACGCTGACCCCGGCGGAGCGACTCGCATTCGTCCTGCACGACATGTTCGGCGTGCCATTCGACGAGATCGCCGCGATCGTCGAGCGGACGCCGGACGCCACCCGTCAGCTTGCGAGCCGCGGGCGGCGCCGGGTGCGCGGCGCGGCCCCGGCCCCCGACAGCGACCAGGCGCGGCAGCGCGAGATCGTCGACGCGTTCGTCACGGCTGCCCGCTCGGGCGACTTCGAGGCGCTGCTGTCGGTGCTCGATCCCGATGTCGTGTTCCGCATCGACGCCGGGCTCAGCCTCGGAGCCAGGCCGCCGATCACGGGGGCGGAGGCGGTCGCGCAGCAGGTGCTCGCGCGCGCGCCGAGCTTCGCGCCGCTCGCGCGCCCGGCGCTCGTCAACGGGACAGCCGGCTTCGTCGTCGGCACGCAGGACAGGCCGATCGCCGTCGTCGGCTTCACGCTGGTGGGCGACCGCATCGTGGCGATCGACATCGTCACCGACGCGGACAAGCTTCGCATCTAGACTGGCGGCCCGTGGCCGCGCCGCTCGTCATCGATTGCGACCCCGGCGTGGACGACGCGATCGCAATCCTGCTCGCGCTCGCGAGCCCGGAGGTCGAGCTGCTCGCGCTCACCACCGTCGCGGGCAATCTGCCGCTGGAGACGACGACGCGCAATGCCCTGCGCGTGCTCGCGCTCGCCGGCCGGGAAGACGTACCGGTGGCGGCCGGCGCCGCGCGGCCACTCGTGGTGCCGCGCTGGCGTGACGCGGCAGTCGTGCACGGCTCCGACGGGCTCGGCGGCGCGCCCGCGCCCGAGCCGCGCGCTGCAGTGGTGCCGATGCACGCCGTCGATCTCCTGGCCGAGATCCTCGAGCGCAGCGACGTGCCCGTGCTGCTCGCGCCGGTCGGGCCGCTGACCAACATCGCGCTGCTCGCGGCCCTCCGCCCGGAGCTCCTGCCGCGCCTCGGGCCGGTCTCGATCATGGGTGGCGCCGACGGTCAGGGCAATGTCACGCCGGCGGCCGAGTTCAACATCTGGTTCGACCCTGAGAGCGCCGCGCGGACCTTCGACTCGGGGCTCGACCTGACGATGGTCGGCCTCAATGCGACGCGCGCGGCGATGATCGGCGACGGCGAGGTCGACCTCATCCGCAGCACCGGCCACGTCGGGGCGGTCGCGGCCGCCATGCTCGACCACTACCTCGACTGGCAGGGCAAGCTCTACGGCCACCGCGGCGTCGCCGTGCACGACGCGCTCGCGGTCGCGACGCTCGTGCGGCCCGAGCTCGTGACCACGATCGACGCGCTGGTGACCATCGATACGACGGCCGGTCCGGCGCGCGGCATGACGCTCGTCGACCGGCACCGCTGGGACGGCGAGGCGGCCAATGCGAAGGTGGCGGCCACCGTCGACCGCGACGCGTTCGTGACCTTCCTGTGCGAGCGCCTCGCGAGCCTCGACGCGTAGCTCGGGAAACGCGAGCTACGCGGCTTCGCGCTGCTCGCCCGGCCGCGACCCGTACAGGCGGGAGATCAGGTCGGGAGCCGAGGCCACCAGCGTGACCAGCGCGTTCGCGACCCTCGGGTCGAACTGCGCGCCGGCGCCGCGGTGGATCTCGGCCATCGCGTCGGACAGCGGCATGGCGGCCTTGTAGACGCGCGTCGAGAGCATCGCGTCGAAGGCGTCGCAGGTCGCGACGATCCGGCCGCTCAGCGGGATGCTGGCTGCGGCGATGCCGTACGGATAGCCGGCGCCGTCCCAGCGCTCGTGATGGCTGCGCGCGATCTCCTCGGCGAGCCGCATCACCCGCGTGCGGCCGTCGCTGAGGATCTCGGCGCCGAGCAGCGTGTGCGACTTCATCTCGTCGAACTCGGCCGAGGTCAGCGGGCCGGGCTTGAGCAGGATCGCGTCGCGCACCGCGATCTTGCCGATGTCGTGCAGGCGCGCGGCCACCGCGATGTCGTCGACGAAGCCCTCGTCCAGCCCGAGCAGGCGTGCGATGCCTCCGGCCAGCGTGCCGACGCGCAGCGTGTGCTCGCCGGTCTCGTGGTGCCGGTGCTCCGCCGCCACCGCGAGGCGCTCGATGAGCTCGTGCTGCGCGTCCTCCAGCTCGGCCGTGCGCTCGCGCACCCGCTGCTCCAGCACGTCCGCGTGCTCGCGCAGCAGATGCTGCTCGCGCCGGGCGAGCTCGGCTTCCTGGCGCACCGTGGCGACCTGGTGCTCGACCTCGAGCGCGCTGGAGGCCATGCGCGAGCGTTCGTCCGCGGAGCGCTGGACGATCTCGTGGTAGCGCATGAGGTAGGCGTAGGCGCTCGCGTGGTCGCCCGTGGCGGCGGCGAGGCTGGCCAGGGCGGAGAGCGGGTGGCGCGCCGGGTTGCGGTCGGCAGTGAGCTCGCTCGCTTCCTCCAGCGCCGCTCGCGCCGCGTCGGTGTGGCCGTTCGCGGCCTCGCTCTCGCCCAGGGCGGTGAGCGCGTCGGCGAGCATGTCCTGCGCGTGCGCCTGACGTGCCACCTCGACCGAGCGCGTGAGGGCGGCGAGCGCCTCGTCGCCGCGCTTGAGCGCGCGCAGCGCGTCGCCGGCGACCATGAGGCTCGCGCTCACGCTGCCGAGCAGGCCGTGCTGCTCGGCGATGTCCTCGGCCTCACGGGCGTAGCCGAGCGCGCGCTCGTGCTCGCCGAGCTCGTTCTGAGCGCGCCCGAGCGTCTGCAGTGCCCAGACGCGTGCGATCGGCTCGGCGCCCTCGATCGCGAGGGCGCGGTCGAGGTGGGGGACGGCGCGGTCGGGCTGGTCGAGGATCTCGAGATACACGCACGCGATGTTCGTGTTGAGCACCGAGAGCGGCGTCGCGTCCTGCAGGTGGGCGGCGGACTCACGTGCCTCGGCGAAGGAGGCGAGCGCGCGGTCGGCCTGGCCGAAGTTGAGGTAGACCACGGCCTGCGCGTTGTGCAGGCGGAAGCGGGCGAGGTCGTCCTCCAGGTCGCCCAGCGCCTCGAGCCCGGCGAGCGCGTGCTCCAGCGCGGCCGCGTCGTCGCCGACGGTCTGGTAGCAGATGGCGACGGTCGCTTCACAGGCCGCGATCGTGCGCGCGCGCGTGTCCTCTGGCTCCTCGGGCTCGATCGAATGGGCCTCGGAGAGGGCGAGCAGCGCGTTGGCGAGCGCTTGCTCCGCGTCGACGGCGCGCAGGACCCGTGCGTGCTCGCTGCGCACGCGCGCACGCTCGGAAGTGGGCGCACCCACAGCCGAGAGCGCCTCAAGCTTGCGGGCGAGTGCCCGCAGCCGCGTTTCGGTCTCGCCGGAGCCCGTCATCGAGTCTCACCCTAGTTCAGGAAAATCCCCGGTGTTTGCGGACGTGCGCGGCTGCACGAGCGCCCTCGCTAGGCTCCGGAGCATGCCTACCCCAGTTCGCGTCGCCGTCACGGGCGCCGCCGGCCAGATCGGTTACAGCCTGCTCCCGCGCATCGCGAGCGGACAGCTCCTCGGACCGGACCAGCCGGTCATCCTGCAACTGCTCGAGATCACGCCCGCTCTGGGCGCGCTCGAGGGCGTCGCGATGGAGTTGGACGACTGCGCATTTCCGCTGCTTGCGGGCATCGTTCGCAGCGACGATGCCGACATCGCCTTCGGCGACGCCGACTACGCGCTGCTCGTGGGAGCGATGCCGCGCAAGCAGGGCATGGAGCGCAGCGACCTGCTGTCCGCCAACGGCGCGATCTTCACGACGCAGGGCGCGGCGTTGTCGCGCAGCGCGAGCCGCGACGTACGCGTGCTCGTGGTCGGAAACCCCGCCAACACGAATGCGCTGATCGCACTCCACAGCGCCCCCGACCTCGATCCTCGCAGGATCACCGCCATGACGCGGCTCGATCACAACCGCGCGGTGAGCCAGCTTGCTCAGCGCGTCGAGAAGCCCGTCACGAGCGTGCGGCGCATGACGATCTGGGGCAACCACTCGACGACGCAGTACCCCGACCTCTTCCATTGCGAGGTGGACGGGCGCAACGCCTACGAGCTCGTCGGCGACCACGCGTGGGTCGAGGGCACGTTCATCCCGACGGTCGCGAAGCGCGGGGCCGCGATCATCGAGGCGCGCGGGGCCTCGTCGGCCGCCTCGGCCGCGAACGCCGCGATCGACCACGTGCACGATTGGGCGCTGGGCACGGCCGACGGCGACTGGGTCAGCATGGCCGTCGTCTCCGACGGCTCCTACGGCGTGCCCGAAGGGCTCATCTCGTCGTTCCCGGTCACGTGCTCCGGCGGCAGCTGGGAGATCGTGCAGGGACTCGAGATCGACGACTTCTCGCGTGCGCGCATCGATGCCAGCGCAGCGGAGCTGGCGGACGAGCGCGACGCCGTGACGGGGCTCGGCCTGATCTAGGGCATCTTCAGCACGAGCAGGAGCGGCCTGCCCGAGCTGGAGCCGCGCGCGGTGCCGAGGCCGCCGATCTGGTGCGTGCTCCAGGTGAGCACGAACGGTCGCAGCGATCCGTCGGCCGCGCGCAGCGTGACGGATGCGAAGACGCTGCCGGTGGTCTCGTCGTGGGTCACGAGGCCGTCCAGCGCCGCGTCGCGCACGAAGCGCATCCCGCGCAGCGTCAGTGTCACGTGCGTGTCGCGGCGCGTCACGAGGGCCGAGCCGCCGCGCAGGCCGGCAACGCGCGCCGGCGCTCCCGGCGCCTCCGCGGCTGCCAGGGCATCGGCCACGCCGAGCGCGGCGGCGGTGGCAGCGCGCCGGTCGGCGAGCGTCGAGTGGTCGCGGCCGTGCGCCGTGGCATCGTGCAGCGCCGGCGGCGCCGCTGCCAGGCTCGCCGGGAACGCCCGGGCTCCGAGCGCCTGAGCGCGCCTGCTCGCGCAGGCGGGCCTCACACGCCCGCGCGTCTGCAGGAAGGTGCGCGCGATCGTCGCGGCGCAGCCGCCGGGGTCGGCGAGGGCCGGCAGCGCACCGGCGCCGCGCACCCGCACGAACGTCCCCCGGGGCAGGAGCCCTGCGACCTTGCGCAGCGTCGCGGTCGGTGCGCGCACGTCGAGCTCACCGGCGAGCACGAGCGCGGGAGCGCTCGAGAGGGACGCATCGGCCGGGAGCACCGGATCCGGGACGGCCGGCTGCGGCCAGCGGAGGCACGCGGCGAGGCCGAGTACGCGGCGCCATGTCGCCCCGGTGAACGGACCGCCGCCGACCTGCGCGCTCGGGGCCGGCTCGGCGTTGTCGTGGCAATCGCTGGCCTGCGCCTGCGCGGCCTGGCGAGAGGCCGCCGGCGCCGACACCGCCGCGAGGCGCGAGAGCGGAACCGGGTCGCCATGCAGCGCAGCCGTCGCGGCCCCCGGAAGGTCGCCGAGCGTCGCCGCGCTCCCATTGGCCGCGATGCGCGCCAGGACGTCGTCGTCGATCCGCCCGTGCACGTGCAGCGGACGGGTGCGCAGCCGGGCCGCCAGCCTGGCGACGGAGGGCTCGCCCTTGCCGAGGGCGCGCGCCAGCGCGTGCGACTCGCCCCGGCCGTCGCCGCTGAAGAAGGTCGCGCGCGGCCCGCCGTCGAGCACGAGCGCGCGCACGCGATCGCCGAAGCGCGCGGCGTACGCGAGCGCGATGCGGGCGCCGTCACCCGCTCCGTACAACTCGACGTGGCCGATCCCGAGCGACGCGCGGACGGCATCGAGATCCTGGGCCGCGGCGCCCGCGCCGTAGGCGTCGCGCCGATCGGCGACTCGCCCGGAGCGGCCGGTGCCTCGCGCATCGACCAGCACGACGTCGCGCCTGTCGCGCAACGGCTCGACCAGGGCCAGTACGGCCGCACGCGAGGCCGTCGTGGGCGCGCCGTCGCTCCCGGCGCTCACCAGGATCGTGTCTCGGGCCTTGCCGCCGCCACGGTGCGCGTAGACCTCGAAGCCGACGCTCACGCTCCCGGCGGCAGGATCGGCGGCGACCAGCGGCACGGTCACCGATCCGCAGCGCGCGCCGCCCGCGCAGGGGCGGAGGTCGGCCGCGCTCGCGACGCTCGTCCAGAGGCACACTGCAGTGAGGGCTGCGATCGCGATCCGCGCGCACGGCGCGGTTACCAGCGCAAGCCTCACCCGGCGCAGTTCGGATCCCAGCGCTGTTCGAGCGAGATGTGCGGCGCGCCCGTCTCGAGTGCCTTGCGCAAGGCGCGGTGGCGCCGGACGAAGGCGAAGCGGAACTGGCCTCCGTCGCCCGAGAAGGTCGCACGCGTCCCCTTGAGCTCGACGCTCTCGACATGGTCGAGCGGCAGTTCATGAGCGGCGCCCACGCGCGGCACCACGAGCGCGCGGCGGTCCGTCAGCACCTGATCCTCGAGGTAGTGGCCGCGCGCGAACCGGCGCCCTATCACGAACGCCCCCACGGCTGCCACGATCAGGAGTGGCGTGACGATCGGGCTGGCGACAGCCACGCCCAGGGCCGCCAGGATCGCGGTGACGGCGACCACGGCCTCCATGAAGGGCGGCGAGCGTCGCTCACGCCAGAGCACCGCCTCGCCCGCGGCGAGCTCGTAGCGAGTATCGGGATCCGTTGCGATCACTCCCTGCAGGATGACGCCTCGGCCGGGATCTGCCAAGGGCTGCGCCTCCAGACGCGTTCGCGAGCGAGCACCCCACCGGCGGCCAGCAGCTCCGGGGTGGCGGTCGCGGTGAGCGGGGCGATCTGCGAGGCGTGGCAGCGGACGGCCTCGAGCTTGCGCTCGAATGCCTCCGCGCTCAGGAGCGTGTCGCGGCCGCGCAGCCCGGGCAGGGCGTGGGCGACGGCGGGTGGGAGCCGACGACGGTGCCGGCCGGCGTAGGGAAGATCGGCGTAGACGCGGAGGCGCGCGGGCGGCAGCCGCGCGGCAAGCGGGAGCAGCGCCGCGCGCACGTCCATGTGATCCGGGTGATCGCCGATCGCAGCGGGCATCCAGAGCACGTCGCGGGGGCCGAGCAGCCGCTCGATCGCGGTGCGGACCGCACGCGCGGCCAGCGGCCGCGCGCGGTAGGGCTCGTCGAGATGGCGTAGCAAGACGCGCCGCGCGCCCGTGACGGCGCACGCGCGGATGTCCTCGAGCGAGCGCAGCCGCGCGGCTTCCCGGCCGTCCGCGAACCCCGCGTCCGCGTCCCACTCGCTGACCGGCTGGCCGATCGGCGGCGCGCCCGCGCAGACCGTGACGACGGTCGCCCGCGGGCCTGCGGTCTGCAGGAGATGCGAGAGCGACAGCACCGCGTCGTCGAAGTGCGTCGAGACGACGAGCTGGGTTGGCGGCGCCGCGGGCAAGTCGGCGATCGTATGCGTACGCTCCCGCCTCGTGAAGATCTGCGTCGTCGGCGGCGGCTCGACCTATACCCCGGAGCTCGTGGACGGGATCCTGCGGCGCCACGACCGCCTGCCGGCGAGCGAGCTCGTCCTGCTCGACCCCAACGAGGAGCGGCTCGAGATCGTGGGCCGCTTCGCCCGGCGCATGTGCGAGGCCTCCGGATCGGATCTGCAGGTGCGCTGGACGGGCGACGCCGCGGAGGCATTGGCGGGGTCGGAGTTCGTGGTCACGCAGTTGCGCGTGGGTGGCCAGGAGGCGCGTCACCGCGACGAGCTCGCCGGTCGCGCGTTCGGGCTGATCGGACAGGAGACGACCGGCATCGGCGGCTTCGCGAAGGCGCTGCGGACGATCCCGGTCATGCTCGCGATCGCCCGTGAGGTCGAGCGCAGCGCGCCGGGCGCGACGCTCGTCAACTTCACCAACCCCGCCGGCCTGATCACGGAGTTGTTGCGCCGCCACACCTCTCTGCGCGTCGTCGGCCTCTGCAACGTCCCGTGGAACATGCAGATCGAGGTCGCGAACGCACTCGGCTGCGAGTTCGCGGACGTCGACATCGACTACGTCGGGCTCAACCACCTGTCCTGGGCGCGCGGTTTCCGCGTGAAGGGGGAGGAGCGCACCTCTGAGGTACTGGCGCGCTACCGCGAGCTGCTCGTGAACCAGGCCGCCGGCGACGACGAGCCCGGCTTCGCGCCCGAGACGATCTCGCTGCTCGGCGCCGTGCCCAACTACTACGACCTCTACTACTACGAGACCGCGGCGATGCTGCGACACCAGGAGCACTCGCCCACGCGTGCCTCGCAGGTGATGGCGATCGAGGCCCGCCTGCTCGAACGCTATGCGGACGAGTCGCTGCGCGAGAAGCCCGAGGAGCTGATGGAGCGGGGCGGTGCCTACTACTCCGAGTCGGCAGCCGCCCTGATGGCCGACGTGCACGCCGACGCCGGGTCCGTCCAGGTCGTCAACGTGCGCAACGACGGCGCGATCCCGAACCTGCCTGACGACGTGGTGGTCGAGATGCCCGCACGCATCGGTGCCCACGGCGCGACCGCCGTGCCGACCGGGCCGCTGCGCGCCGACTTCGATGCGCTCGTGCGCTCGGCCAAGGACTACGAGCTGCTGACGATCGAGGCGGCGCTCACCGGTGATCGCTCGCTGGCCGAGCTCGCGCTGATGACCAACCCGCTGGGCCCCGACGCGTCGCTCGCACCACGGGTGTGGGAGCGATTGTGCAGCGACAACGAGGGCCTGTTCGGCGCGCTCGATGGCTAGGCCCGTGCTCGGGGTCGATGGGGGCGCCACCAAGACCGACGCCGTGGTCATGGCACTCGACGGCCGCATACTCGGCAGCGGGCGCGGGGGAAGCTCGAACTGGGAGAGCGTCGGCCTGGCCAATGCCGTCAACGCGATCGTGCTGGCGGTCGACGGCGCCCTCGCGGAGGCCGGGCACACGCGCCGCGACGTCGCGGCGGCGGTCTTCGCTCTGGCCGGCGTCGACTGGCCGGCCGATCACGTGCGGCTCGGGGGCGCGCTCGACTTCCTCGGCCTCGGCGGGGAGCGCTACGTCACGAACGACGCGTTCGCGGCGCTGCGCGCGGGCATCTCGGGACGTGCAGGGTGCGTCTCGTCGGCCGGCACAGGGGCGGTCGCGGCCGGCCGCAACGAGGCCGGGGAGACCGCTCGCACGATGGCCGAGGGCTTCGGCGAGCTCGGCGGCGCCGGCGACATCGTCGAGCGCGCACTCTGGGCCTGCGCACGCATGCGCGAGGCATCCGGACCGGAGACGGCGCTCGCGGACGCGTTCTGCTCGGCACTCGGCACGCCCGATCTCGACAGCCTGTTCGAGGGCATCAAGCGCGAGGGCTGGGTCGTCGGCGCCGAGCTCGCGCCGCTCGTGCTCGAGGTGGCCGCGCGCGGCGACGAGGTGACGCAGCGGCTGCTCGAGGAGCAGGGGAGATCGCTGGCCGACGAGGTGCTGGGCGTCGCGCGCAGGCTCGGGATGCTGGAGGAGGCATTCGAGCTCGTGGTCGCGGGCAGCGTCCATCTCGCCGGTTCGGCCCCCCTGGACACGGCGTTCGCTGCACGCGTGGCCGAGGGCGCGCCGCGCGCGCAGATCATCCCGCTGCGCGAGAGCGCCGTCGTGGGTGCGGCCAGGCTCGCGCTCGACGAGATCGGCGTGACGCCGTGAGCTCGCACATGCGGCGCGAGATCGCCGAGCAGCCGGCTGCGGTGACCGCGACGCTCGCGGCGGTCGCTGCACCTGCGGCCGTCCTCGCCGCGGACGTACGTGCTCGCGGGCTCGACCGCGTCGTGCTGGTCGCGCGCGGGACTTCCGACCACGTCGCGATCTACGGCCGCTACCTGCTGGAAGCGCGCTGCGCGCTCTCGTCGAGCCTGGCCGCGCCCTCGCTCTACACCACGTACCGCCCACCCGTCGATCTCTCACGTGCGCTGGTGCTGGGCGTGTCCCAGTCGGGCGAGACGCCCGAGATCGTGGCCGCGCTGGAGTTCGCCGCGGGGCGCGGAGCGCTCACCGCAGCGCTCACGAACGAGGCCCGCTCGCCACTCGCGATCGCCGCCGGGCACGCGCTCGTCACCGCGGCGGGCAGCGAGCAGTCGATCGCGGCCACGAAGACGTTCACGACGGCCCTGGCCGCGATCGCCGAGCTCGCGCGCGCACTCGGGGCGGGCGACCTGGCTCCCGGCCTCGAGGCGCTCCCCGATGCGCTCGCCGCAGCCGCGGGCCTGCCCGACGAGCTCGTCGAGCGGGCCGCGCGTTCGCTGCTCGAGGCCGAGGCGGCCGTCTGCATCTCGCGCGGTTACGCCTACGCGACTGCGCTGGAGGCGGCCCTCAAGCTCAAGGAGGTCACCGGGTTGTGGGCCGAGGGCTTCAGTGCGGCCGATCTGCGCCATGGACCGCGCGCGGCCGCTCTCGGCCTACCAGCGCTGGTCTTCCACGCAGGCGGACCGCTCGCCGGCGATGTCGACGGCCTGGAGCGCGAGCTCGAGGCCGCCGGCTCCTCCGTGGTGTCGATCGGCCCCGGGCGCCCGCTTCCGGCTGCCGAGGGGTTGTGCGAGGAGCTCGCGCCGATCGCGTTGATCGTCCCCGCCCAGCTCGTCGCCGAGCGCCTCGCCGTGCTGCGCGGCCGTGATCCGGACCACCCGCCTGGCCTCAGCAAGGTCACGCGCACGCACTAGCCGGCGGCAACCTGCTACCACTTGTACGTGGTCGACACCGCGACTGAGCGTGCGCGCGGGCTCGCTCCCGGCCTCGTGCTCGTCGCGGTGATCGTGGTGGTCGCCGATCGCATCGGTGACTACGTGTCGGGCACGAGCGCGCTGATCTGGGCGCTCGCGATCGGAGCCGTGATCGCCAACACCGGCCTGCTGCGGCCGTCGCTGGCGCCGGGCATTCGCTACGCCTCGCGCAACGTCCTGCGCATCGGCGTGGCGCTGCTGGGCATCCGGCTGAGCCTCGGCACCATCGGCGATCTCGGCCTGCGCACGATCGTCGTGATCCTCGGCAGCATCTGCGTGACGTTCGTGGCCACGCTCCTGATCGGCCGTCTGCTGGGGGTCTCCGGCCCGCTCACGCTGCTGATCGCCACCGGCACCGGCATCTGCGGAGCGTCCGCGATCGTGGCGATGGAGTCGGTCAGCGAGGCCAGCCGCGAGGAGGCGGCATTCGCGCTTGCGACGATCACGGCGCTCGGCACCGTCGCGATGGTCGGCGCGCCGCTCCTGCGCACCCCGCTCGGGCTCGGCTCGACCGATTTCGGCATCTGGTCGGGCGCATCCATCCAGGAGGTCGCGCAGGTGGTCGGTGCAACGGCCGGCGTCTCGGCGGTCGCGCTGAAGGTCGGCACGCTCGTCAAGCTCGCTCGGGTGGCACTGCTCGCTCCGCTCGTGTTCGGCTACGCGGTCTCGAAGGGCCGGAGCCGGCCTGCCGGCACGCCGCTCGTGCCGTTGTTCGTCGTCGGCTTCCTCGTGCTCGCAGGCGTGCGCACCACGGGCATCCTGCCGGCCCGCGTCGTCGCCGACCTCGCGCGCATCGACGTGCTGCTGCTCGCGGCCGGCATGGCAGGGCTCGGCCTCGGGCTCGAGCTCGCGCGGCTGCGGGGGCTCGGCGTGCGGCCGCTCCTGCTCGGCTTCGCCTCCTGGATGGTGATCGCTCTCGTGAGTCTTGCGCTCGTGACCTGGGTATAACGATCGAGGTGGCTCGCACCGTCCTCCATCTCTCCCCGCATCCCGACGACGAGGTCGTGGGCATGCCGGCGACCCTGATGGCCCTGCGCGACGCGGGCTGGCACGTCGTCAACCTCGCGTGCGGGCTCGGCCGGCCGGCGCAGCATCAGCGCCGGCGCGCCGAGGTGGAGGAGGCCTGCCGCCGCGCCGGCTTCGAGCTGCTGCCCTGTGAGCCGCCACTCCCGCTCTCCTCCGGCGACGACCTCGCGGCCTCCGAGGAGACGCTCGTGAAGTTGCTCGGAGCCGTGCTCCCGGCGCTCGATCCGGCACTCGTGTGCGCACCGTCGCCGCACGACGGGCACCATGCGCACGAGGTCGTCGGCCGTGCCGCCTACCGCGCGCTCGAGGCCCACCCCGGCCCGACGCCGCCACTCTGGCTGTGGGGCGTGTGGGCCGATCTGCCGTTCCCGACGATGATCACCCCGTTCGACCGCGCGCGGCTCGCGGAGATCAAGCATGCGCTCGCCGCGCACGCCTCCGAGCTGGCGCGACTGCCCCTCGACCGGATGGTCGAGGCACGCGCGGTGCTCGCGGCGGGTGTGGGCGAGGAGCGCGTGCACGGCTCGGGCCTCGCCGGCGATCCCGCGGTCGAGCTTGCAGAGCTGCTCTGCGAGGTGATGCTCGAGCCGGGCGGCTGGATGCTCGGGTCGCCGAGGCGCTTCGACGCCGACGCGCCGATCGCCTCGGCCTCGAAGCGCGCGATCGGCTGGTGGCTCCAGAGCGAGTCGGTGCACGCGCGACTGCGTCGCGGGGGTTAGCGAACGTACGTGCGCAGCGCGTCGCGGGCGATCAGGAACCCGCGCTTGACGAGCTCGACGTCACCTTCGAATGCGCGATCCTCGTGCTCGATCGAGATCCAGCGGTCGTAGCCGATGGCGTAGAGCGCTGCGCAGAAGCGATCCCAGCGCACCTCGCCGAGCCCAGGCAGGCGCGGCACCTGCCAGTTCAGGCCCGCGCCGAGCACGCCGTGCTCCTGCAGCCCGGCGCGGTCGATCTCCATGTCCTTGGCGTGCACGTGCAGGATGCGGTCGGCGAAGTCGTAGACGACGCGCTCGTAGTCGATCATCTGCCAGACGAGGTGCGACGGGTCGAGGTTGAGGCCGAACCCGGGGTCCGGGATGACGTTGAACATCTCGCGCCAGATGTGCGGCGTGCGCGCGAGGTTCGTGCCGAATGGCCACTCGTCGCCCGAGAACAGCATCGGGCAGTTCTCGATCGCGATCTTGACGCCCTTGGCACGCGCGCGATCGGCCATCGGCGGCCAGACCTCGGCGAAGGAGCGGAGGTTCTCGGTCAGCGAGCGCGCCGGGTCGGCACCGACGAACGTCCCCACGACGTCCACGCCGAGCAGCACCGCCGCGTCGACCACGCGGTCGAGGTGCGCGTTGACCTCGGCCCGGTGGCCGGGGTCGGGGTGCAGGTGATTCGGGTAGTACGCGAGCGAGGAGATCTCCAGGCCACGGGCGGCGAGGAGGTCGAGAATGGCGCGCGCGCCGCCCTCGTCGAGCCGCTGGGCGTCGATGTGAGAGACCCCCGCGTAGCGTCGCTGCTCCCCGCTGCCGGCGGGCCAGCAAGCGATCTCGAGCGTCTCGAACCCGCTCGCGCCGGCCCAGTCGGCCACCTCTTCGAGCGTGAGATCGGGAAACGCCGCCGTCAACAGTCCGAGCTTCATGCCACCGCCTCCGTCTCGTCGTGCACCGCGCGAGCCTAGCGCCAACCGTAGGATGCGCCGCTGTGAGCTCGCACCTCGGACTCGATCTCGGCGGCACGAACATCAAGTGGGTGGTGCTCGACCAGGACGGAACGCCTCTCGCCGACGGCAGCCTCCCGACGGAGGGCGACGGCGGGCCCGACCACGTCGTCGAGCGGCTGGCGCTGGCGGGCCACGAGGCGATCGCCGCCGCCGGGCCGATCGCGACCGCGGGCGTCGGCGTGCCCGGGATCTACGATGCGACGCACGGCAGAATCCGCTTCTTCACGAACCTCCCGGGGCCGTGGGCCGGCCATCCGCTCGGCGCGCCGCTGAGCGAGGCGCTGGGCGTGCCGGTGCGCCTGATCAACGACGCGCGCGCCTTCACGCTGGCCGAGGCGCGCGTGGGTGCGGGCAAGGGCTGCGCCTCGCTGGTCGGCGTCACGCTGGGCACCGGGGTCGGCGGAGGCATCGTCCTGGACGGCCGCCTCGTGCTCGGCTACCACGGCACCGCCGGCGAGATCGGGCACCAGGTGATCGACTGCACGCCGGGAGCGCCGCCCTGCGGTTGTGGCAACACCGGCTGCCTCGAGTCCTTCGTCCGCGCGGCCGCCCTGGCGAGCGCGGCCGGCACCGCCACGGCGGCCGAGGCGTTCGCGGCCGACCAGCGCGGCGACCCGCGTGCGCACGCCGCGGTGGAGAAGTGGATCGACTACCTCGCGATCGGCCTCGCGAACGTCGTCACCATTCTGACGCCCGATCGCATCGTGCTGGGTGGCGGCGTGGCCTCGGCCGCGGGGCGCATCATCGTGCCGCTGCGCGAGCGCTTCAAGACGCACGTCCACCTGACCGATCCGAACCACGTCGAGATCGTGCATGCGGCGCTGGGCGTGCGCGCCGGCGCCATCGGTGCCGCTCTGCGCGGCCTCGAGCCATGAGAAAGGACCGGGAGTGCCGCAGGCAGTCGTAGTGCGCGAGTTCGGAGGGCCCGAGTCGCTCGTCGTCGAGCACCGGGGGGAGCTCGTCCCAGGGCCCGGCGAGGTCGTGATCGATCTGCGCGCTGCCGCGCTCAACCGGCGCGACCTGCGCGTGGTCTCCGGCGGCTGGCCCGGAGTGACGGTCCCGCTCGTGCCCGGCTCCGACGGCGCGGGGGTCGTGCGCGCGCTGGGAGGCGGCGTGAACGGCATCGCAGAGGGCGACGAGGTGGTCGTGCTGCCCTCGCTCGACTGGGGCGACGATCCGCGGGTGCTCGGGCCGTCCTTCCGCATCCTCGGAGGGCCCGACGACGGCACGTTCGCCGAGCAGGTGCGCGTGCCGGCGGCCAATGTCTTCCCCAAGCCGGCGCGGCTGCCGTTCGCGCACGCCGCGGCGCTGCCGCTGGCGGGCCTCACGGTGTGGCGCGCGCTCTTCACGCGCGGCGGCCTGCACTCGGGCCAGTCCGTCCTCGTGCTCGGTGCAGGCGCGGGAACGACGACGTTCGCGGTGCAGATCGCCAGGGCTGCCGGCGCGCGCGTGTTCGTCACCTCGAGCTCGCAGAGCAAGATCACGCGCTCGCTCGAGCTCGGCGCGGAGGCAGGCTTCGACTACACCGAGGAGGGCTGGGAGCAGGCCGTCGTCGCGCGCAGCGGTGGCGGCGTGGATCTCGTGCTGGACTCCGCCGGCACCTGGCAGTCGAGCGTCGCGTGCGTGCGCGCGGGCGGTCGCGTCGTCGTCTTCGGCGGCACCGCAGGCACGACGGCGGAGCTGGACGTGCGCGGCTTCTACTTCAAGCAGATCGACGTCGTCGGCACCATGATGGGCAGCCCGGTCGACTTCCGTGCCCTCCTGCGCGCCTGCGAGCTGCAAACCTGGACGCCGATCGTCGACTCCGAGCGCCCGCTCGCCGAGATCGGTGACGCGTTCCGCCGGCAGGCCGCGAGCGAGCAGTTCGGCAAGCTGGTCCTGACGGTTTGACCGCCGGGGCGGGCGTGCGTAGCCTGCCCATGCCGGTTCAGCCGAGAGACGAGGAGCCAAAGGGATGCATCGCGCCGTGATTCCGTACGAGTCGATCGACCCGCTGACCATCGGCGCGGCCGACAACGACGAGCTGGTGTACCGGGACACGCTCGAGATCGACATCCCGTCGGACAACCTGCTCGCCGAGATCCGCCCCGACGAGCCCGAGGCCGTCGCCGACGCGACCGCCGCCGCGGCGCATGCGCTCGAGCACCCGCATTCCGGGCCGCGCTTCAGCGAGCTCCTCAAAGGCGCCAACAGCGTCGCGATCGTGATCGACAACCAGTTTCGCCCGACCCCGCAATCGCGCATCCTGCCCGCGGTCTTCGACGCGCTCGAGGCTGCCGGCGTCGACGACGCCGTCGTGGTCTGCGCCAACGGCAAGGTCTTCCCGATGTCCGACTCGGACACCGAGCAGAAGATCGGCAAGGACAACCTCGCGCGCATGCAGCGGATGGGTATCGCGTTCTTCCAGAACGATCCGCAGAACGAGGCGATGTACACGTTCATCGGCGTCTCCTCGCGTGGCACGCCGGTCTGGCTGCACAACGAGGTCGCCAAGCGCGACCTCAAGATCACGATCGGCCAGGCGCAGTCCAATCACTGGGGCGCAGGCGGCGGGGGGAAGCTGATCCTGCCGGGCGTGACCTCGGACGAGACGGTGGAGTCCAACCACTGCGCATTCGTGCCCTCGCCGCAGACGCACTACGGCGCCTACCGCGGGCCGATGCGCTCCGACATCGACGAGGTCGCGACCATGTGCGGCCTCCAGTGCACCATGAACGCGCTGCTGGACACGCGCGGCCGCGTGATCGACATCATCTTCGGCAAGCACCCGGACGCGCACCGCGCCGCGATCGAGAAGTTCAACTCGATCTACGCCTACGAGCACCCGGGCGAGCAGGCCGACATCGCGATCTGCGGCGTGTTCGCGCCGACCGACCACCTCTTCTTCCACACGGGCTGGGGCTGCATGTCGGCCGACTTCGTGCTCAAGGACGGCGGCGAGATCATCTACTGCAGCCCGTCGCCGGGCGTGCACACGGCGATCGGCGACTTCCCCGGCCTGGCGCTCATGGATCTCATGAAGCCCTACATGCCACCCTCGCCCGAGAACTACCAGCGCGTGCTGCGCGACATCCACACGCGCACGATCCAGATGTGGGCGGGCTGCATCTGGGTGCCGATCTACGAGGTCATGACGCGCAAGCGGCTGACGATGGTCACGCTCGAGGAGAACCTGGCGATGGCCGCCGACATCGGCATGGACGCCACGACCTCGCTGGAGGGCGCGTTCGCCGCGGCCATGGAGCGCAAGGGCCCGGACGCCAAGGTGATCGTGCTGCCCTTCGCGCGCTACCAGTTGCCGCGGAACCTCATCCGCATGACGTCCGACGAGACGCCGCCGGTCGGCGCCGTCGCGGGGGCGTGATCCGCGGCTCGACCACGATCGTCGAGATCCTCCGCCAGTTCCCGGACGGTGAGGCGGCGGAGCTGATGCGCAAGCTCTACTGGCCGTGCGCGCACTGCGGCGGCGCGCTGCGCGAGCCGCTGACGATGGCCGCCGTGCGCCATCGCAATCCGCCGCGCGCGGTGCTCGAGGCGTTCCGCGCGCTGGAGCGCGGCGAGCTGCGTGACGAGCACGTCGAGGCCGCCGGCGTCAAGGTGGCGCGCGCCGGCGGCTTCCGCTGACGATGACCTACACCGCCGGCGGTTCCCCGATCGCGTGCATCTCGACCTGCTGGCGGATCGGGGCGCCGCCGGGACCGGGCGTGGCCGAGATCTGCGCCGCGATCTCGATGGCCCGCTCCTGCGAGGCGACATCGACCACCCAGTAGCCCGCGAGGCAGTCGGCGGCCTCCGGGCGGAGCCCGTCGCTCACGAGCGGGCTTCCCTCCGGCTGCGCGCGCACCGTCGTGGCGCCCGTCGGTCCGCTCAGGCCGTTGGCGTCGACGAGCTCTCCGCTCGCGCGCAGCCCGCTGTCGAGCTCGCGCATGAACGCGACCATCCCTGCGACGTCCTCCGTCGACCACGAAGACAGCCCGTTCCAGCCTTCCCGACCGGCGTGGATCAGCAGCATGTACTTCACGCGAGGTACGCGTCCAGGCGAGCGAAGCTCATGTCCATGCCGTCCTTCATGCCCGTGCCGAGCGCCGCGTCGCGCGCCTCCTTCGACGGGTAGCGCATCGTCGAGGTCACCAGGGTCTGGCCATCGAGCTCCGTGAAGACCACCGTGTTGACCGTCTCCGGCCAGTCGCCGTCCCACCGCTCCGTCGAGACGAGGCGCTCGGGTGGCGAGATCTCCTCGTAGGTGCCTTGCATCTCCATCTCGCACCCGTCGGCGCGAGACCACTTGAAGTGCCAGGAGCCGCCCGGGCGGAGATCGATCTCGCAGACGGGCATCGTCCAGCCCTCGGGGCCGAGCATCCACTTCGTCACGTGCTCGGCCTTCGTCCAGCAGTCGAACACCAGCTCGCGCGGAGCATCGACGACGCGGGTCGCCTCGATCTCCGTGTCGGACGGCGTCGCGAAGTCCGTGGCGCCGATTCTATGGGCGGTCGTCATCGTCGTTCTCCTTCTGCAGTTGCCGGACGTAGTCGTCGAGCCGCTCGTAGCTCGCATCCCAGAAGCGGCGGTAGTGCTCGGCCCACTCGGCGACCTCCTCGAGCGGCGCCGCCTCGAGCCGGCACGGCCGCCACTGCGCTTCGCGGCCGCGTGCGATGAGACCCGCGCGCTCGAGCACCCGCAGGTGCTTCGAGACGGCCGGCCCGCTCATGGCGAACGGCGCCGAGAGCTCCTTGACCGTGGCCGCGCCCTGTGCGAGCCGCGCGAGGATCGCGCGGCGCGTGGGGTCGGCGAGGGCAGAGAAGGTGAGGCTGAGGGTGTCGGTGGTCATGTGTATCGAACCAATCGGTTATCTAACTGATTGGTTTTGTACACCCCTGCCGCGTGGATGTCAAGCGCGCGGGCTACGAGCCGACGTAGACGAACGCCGCGAGCCCGGATCGGAGCAGCACGGCCACGCGCCGGACATCGGCGACCTCGTATGCATCGGCGGCCCCGAGCTCGGCCGCGCTGATGCGCAGCGCGGTTCCGGGCACCTCGTCGCGCGGATCGCCGGTCTCGCGGGCGACCGTGTGGAGGGCGCTCCCGCTCGTCGCGATGACATCGGGATCCGTGATCACGAGCGGCGTGATCGCATAGCCGGACAGGACGTCGGCCCGCCCCTCCAGCGTGCGCCCGAACAGCGCCAGCTGGACGTTGCCCTGCTGGAGCGTGCCGTAGGCGAACAGCCACACGGGCTCGGTCGGCGGCTGTCCCACGGCGCGATGGTAGCCTCGCCCGATGCCCGGAGTCCTCGACAGCTTCCGCCTCGACGGCCACGTCGCCTGCGTGACCGGCACGACGCGCGGCATCGGGCAGACGGCCGCGCTCGCGCTGGCCGAGGCGGGCTGCGACATCGTCCACGTCGACAGGCGTGATCCCGACGAGACGCGCGCGAGGGTCGAAGCGCTCGGCCGGCGCAGCGCTGTCGTCCAGGTCGATCTCGAGCAGGCCGATCCGGCCGCATGCGATCGTGCGATCCAGTCCGCCGCCGCGGCCTTCGGGCGGCTGGACATCCTCGTCAACTCGGCGGGCGTGGTGGCGCGCGGCAGCGTGCTCGACGTCAGCGCGGAGGAAGCCGAGCGCGTGCTGCACGTCAACCTGAACTGCGTGCTGGCACTCTCCCGGGCCGCCGGCCGGGGCTTCGTGGAGCAGGGCAGCGGCGCGATCGTGAACGTCGCCTCGCTGCTCTCGTTCCAGGGCGGGGTGCTGGTGTCCTCGTACGCGATCGCGAAGCACGGGGTGGTGGGTCTGACGCGAGCGCTCGCGAACGAGTGGGCGCCCTACGGCGTGCGCGTCAACGCGCTCGCGCCGGGCTACACCGTGACCGACTTCAACAAGCGCCTGCGCGACGACGCCGCCCGCTACGCGGAGATCACGGCGCGCATCCCCGCCGGTCGCTGGGGCACGCCCGAGGACCTGGCAGGCGCCTTCGTCTACCTGTGCTCGCCGGCGAGCAAGTACGTGACCGGCACGGTCCTGACGGTCGACGGCGGGTGGATGAGCCGCTAGACCCCGTTCGCGGGAGCCGAGAGCCGGCCGACGAACGTCACGTTCAGGTTGCCGGACTTGAACGGATCGGTGTCGATGGCCGCGTGCGCGTAGCCCGCGCTGCGCACCGCATGGCCGATCGCCTGGCGCAGGTCTGCGTCGGCAAGGGCGCGGGAGAGGTCGGGCTCGGGCAGCTCGAGCTTGCCCAGCTCTCCGTGGTGGCGGACGCGGAGGACCGGGAAGCCGAGCGCCCGCACGGCCTGCTCGGCCGCGTCGATGCGCGCCAGCGTGGCCGGGTCGACGGGGGTGCCGTAGGGGACGCGGGAGGCGAGGCAGGGGCTCGCCGGCTTGGCCGCGCTCGGCACGCCCAGCGCGTGGGCGAGGGCCCGCACCTCGGCCTTGCCGAGCCCGGCTTCCAGCAGCGGGTGGACGACTCCGTGCTCGCTCGCCGCCACGAGGCCGGGCCGCCAGTCGCCTTCGTCGTCGGCGTTCGCGCCCGAGGCCAGCGCCGCGTACCCGCGCTCGGCGGCGAGCGCGGCGAGCGAGTCGTACAGCTCGCTCTTGCAGTGGTAGCAGCGGTCGGTGTCGTTCGCGCGGTAGCCCGGGCGGGCCAGCTCGTCGGTCGTGATGACCTCGTGGGCGATGCCCACGGCCTCGGCCACCGAGCGCGCGCCGGTCAGCTCACCGCTCGCGAGCGCGGGGGAGACTGCCGTGACGGCCAGCGCCCGGTCACCCAGGGCACGCTGGGCGAGTGCGGCGACGAGCGAGGAGTCGACGCCGCCCGAGAGTGCGACGACGACGCTGCCGAGCTCGCGCAGGCGCCCCTCGACCTGTTCCTGGGCGCTCATCCGCCCGCCTCGGCGGCCGCCAGCGCGGCCGCCCAGACGCTCTTGACGGGGCGCCCGAGGGCAGCGGCGGCGCGTGCGCAATCGTCGTGCTCGGGTGCGAGGTTCACGACCTCGCCGTCCAGCAGCCCGAGCTTCACGCGCACGCTGTGGCCCTCGACCGTGACGTCGCGGAACCGCCGTTCCAGCTCGAGGCGCTGGTGACGCGACATGCGCACTCCGAGCGCCGTCGTCTCGCGCACGATCGCCTCGGCCACGGCACGCGCGTCGTCGGGCCGGGCCAGCGCCGCGAGCACGACGCCCGGCCGCCCCTTCTTCATCTGCACCGGCGTCGTCCACACATCCAGCGCGCCCGCCGCGTACGCGCGCGCCGCGGCGTCGGGCACGAGCTCGCCCGGCGTGTCGTCGAGGTTCGTCTCGATCACGATTACCTCGCCACCCAGGCCCGCAGGCTCGCTGAGCTCGCCGACCAGGACGCGCACGATGTTCGGCACCTGCGGCGTGTCACGCGTGCCGGCGCCGTAGCCGACAGTCTCGAGCACCATCGCGGGAATCGAGCCGTAGCGTTCCACCGTCGCTGCGAACAGGGCGGCCGCGGTCGGCGTGACGAGCTCGGAGCCGAAGTCGAGCGACACCAGCGGCGCGCCGCGCAAGAGCTCCAGCGTCGCGGGGGCGGGCAGCGGCAGCCGGCCGTGCGAGGCATCGACGAACCCGCGCGAGCAGGGGATGGGCGAGCACTCGACGCGGTCGATGCCGAGCTCCTCGAGCGCCAGCGCGACACCGCAGACGTCGGCCAGGGCGTCCAGGCCGCCGACCTCGTGGAAGTGCACCAGCTCGGGCTCGCTGTCGTGCATGCGCGCCTCGGCCTCGGCCAGCAGCCGGAACGCGTCGTGCGCGCGCCGGGCTGCACGAGCCGGCAATCCGGCCGCGTCGATCAACTCGCGCATGTCCGCGAGATGGCGATGCACGTGCTCCTCGTGCGGCATCACGACCTCGACGCGGCGCGCCGAGATGCCGTGCCGCACGGCGCGGCCGACCTGCAGGTCGAGCCCTTCGACTCCGAGTGCGCGCACGTGCTCGGCCATGCGCTCGGCGCCGGCGCCCGCGTCGATCAGGGCAGCAAGCAGCATGTCGCCGGCGGCACCGCCGACGCAGTCGACATAGGCGACGCGCGTCACGACGCGCCCGCCGCCCGCCGCGCGATGCGCGCGGCGATCGTCCCGGCGCCGAAGCCGTCGTCGATGTTCACGCACGCCACTCCGGCCGCGCACGAGGAGAGCATTGCCAGCAGCGCGGTGACTCCGCCGAACGACGCGCCGTAACCGGTGCTCGTCGGCACGGCGATCACGGGCGCGGGCACGATGCCGCCGACGACGCTGGCGAGCGCTGCGTCCATGCCGGCGATCACGATCACGCAGTCGGCCTCGCGCAGCGCCGGCGCGACCGAGAGGATGCGGTCGAGGCCGGCCACGCCGCAGTCCTCGTGCAGCTCGACGTGCGTGCCGCACAGCTGGGCGCGGATGCGCGCCTCGTGCGCGGCCGGGGCGTCCGAGGTGCCCGCCGAGACGATCGCGACGCGCCCCGCCGGCGCCAGGGGAGCGACGGGGATCCAGGCACAGCGGGCGCGCTCGTGCTCCTGCGCGGCCGCATCGACGCGGCGCACGGCCGCGCGCGCGGCCTCGTCGGCACGCGTCACGAGCACCGAGCTCGCGCCGCCGTCGCGCAGCGCGCGCACGATGGCCTCGATCTCGCCGGGCGTCTTGCCCTCCGCCAGCACGGCCTCCGGTGCGCCCTGCCGGGCGTCGCGCTCGAGGTCGACCTTCGCGAAGCCGAGGTCGGCGAAGCTCACGCGCCGACTGCCCCCGCGCCCGCCGCGAGCGACGACCCCTGCGAGACATCGGCCGCCGCCCGTACGACGAGTGTGCCGAGGCGATCGACGCCGAGCTCCTCGAGCCGGAAGAGCGGGACGCAGATGTTGATGGACGCGACCGCGCGGCCATGCACGTCGATCACGGCCGTGCCGACGCCGCCGACGTCGTGGCGGAAGCCACCGCGGTTGATCGCGAAGCCGCGCGCCCGCACGCGCTCGAGCTCGGCCTCGAGGCGCTCGAGACTCGGGATCGAGGCGGAGGTCGGGCGCGGCAGCGGGCTCGGCAGCAACGCGCGGACCCGCTCGAAGGGGAGGAGCGCGAGTTGCGAGAGGCCGCCCGAGACGCAGTGCGCGGGCGCGCGCTGGCCCATCGTCCCGACCGAGCGGACCGGCTTGGACGACGGCACCTGCTCGACGTAGACGACATCGGAGCCCTCGAGCACCGTCAGCTGCACCGTCTCGCCGGTCTCGTCGCGCAGCGCCTCCATGGCCGGAAGCGCCTCACGGCGCACGTCGAAGCTCGTGTGCACGCCCGTCGCGAGCAGCAGGCAGCGCGGGCCGAGGCGATACGAGGAATCCTGGTTCTGGACGACGAATCCGCGCGCCTGCAGCGTGCGCGCGAGGCGGAACGCCGTCGCCTTCGCGCAGCCGGTGCGGTTCGCCAGCTCGGTCGCGCCGAGCGGTCCGTGCCGCGCCAGCTCCTCGAGCAGTCGGAGCGCCCGATCGACGGAGGAGAGCCCGTTTCCCTCGGCGGTCGCCACGAGCGCGAGGATAGCGCGTTCCGGCTTGCGGCACCTGTTTATCATCCCGGAACGTGGCGACCCGGACCCGTCCACGCGAGCAGGCGCCTGGGCACGTCGGACGCTCTGCGCTGCGAGTCGAGGACGACGCCCTGCTGCGAGGCCAGGGGTGGTTCATCGACGACCTCGATCCGCTGCCCAACATCGGCTGCGCGGCGGTCGTGCGCTCGCCCTACGCGCACGCGCGCATCGGGGCGATCGACGCCTCGGCAGCGCTGGCGCTGCCGGGCGTGATCGGCGTCGTGACGGGCGCCGACGTGGCCGAGCACTCACGGCCGTTCGGCTCCGCGCTGGGGCCGGGGATCGTGCACCACGCCGCGGCGGTCGACATCGCCCGCTACGTCGGCGAGCCCGTGTGCGTCGTCGTGGCGCGCGATCGCTATCTCGCCGAGGACGCCGCCGAGCGCGTGCTCGTCGAGTACGAGCCGCTGAAGGTGGCGGCCAGCGTCGAGACGGCGCTGGCAGAGGACGCGCCGTTGCTGCACCCCGCGCTCGGCTCGAACGTGGTCAGCGACCGTTCCTTCAGCTACGGCGACCCCGAGGCGGCGTTCGCAAGCGCGGCGCACGTGGTACGCGAGCGCTTCCGGCATCCGCGCTCGTCGGCTACGCCGGTCGAGTGCTACGGCGTGATCGCCCAGTGGCAGGCGGGAGGCGTGACGGCCTGGGCGAACTTCCAGGGGCCGTTCACCCTGCACGGCGTTGCGGCGGCGGCACTGGGAATCCCGGCTGCCAAGCTGCGGCTGCTCACGCCGTCGGAGAGCGGCGGATCGTTCGGTACCAAGGCAGCGGTGCTGCACGCGGTCGTGCTCATGGCGATCGCCTCGCGCTGCCTCGGCGTCCCGGTGCGCTGGACGGAGGATCGCAACGAGCATCTGCTGGCCGCCTCCATGGCGACGGAGCGGACGAGCGAGGTCGAGGCGGCGTTCGCCGCCGACGGCCGCCTGCTCGGACTGCGGCTCGACCTGCTCGACGACGTCGGCGCCTACGTCCGCGCGCCCGAGCCGGCCACGCTCTACCGGATGCACGGCTGCCTGACCGGCGCCTACGACGTGCAGGATCTCGCAGTCCGCAGCCGCGTGGTCGTCAGCAATCGCTCGCCGTCCGGCCTGAACCGCGGCTTCGGCGGCCCGCAGCTCTACAGCGCGCTCGAGCGCACGATGCACATCGCCGCGCGGCGGCTCGGGATCGACCCGGCCGAGCTCGCGCGGCGCAACCTCGTGCGCGCGCGTCAGATGCCCTACCGCGCCGCCGCCGGCGCCGTCTACGACTCGGGCGACTACGAGGCCTGCCTCGACCGCGCGCTGGAGCTCGCCGGCTACGCAGAGCTGCGGGCCGAGCAGGCCGAGGCCCGGGCCTCCGGCCGGCTGCTCGGCATCGGGCTCGCCTGCGTGGTCGAGCCGAGCGTCTCCAACATGGGCTACATCACGCTCGTGGAGAGCGCGGAGGAACGCGCCGCCGGCCTCCCGAAGAGCGGCAACGCCGAGGGCGCGACGATCACGATGGGCGCGCAGGGAGGTGTCACGCTCCGGATCACGACGACGCCGCAGGGGCAGGGCCACCGGACGGTCGCCGCCCAGGTCGCTGCCGACGTCCTCGGCCTCGACCCCGAGCAGATCGACGTGCGCACCGACGCCGACACGGCCGCCAACCCCTGGACGGTGTCCTCCGGCAACTACTCCAGCCGCTTTGCGGCGATGGGCGCCTCCGCCGTGCACCTCGCGGCCACCCGGCTCGCCGGCCGCCTGCGCGCGCTGGCCGCTCCGCTGCTCGGGTGCGAGCCGGACGACGTCGAGCTGACGGGCGGCCAGGCGCGCGTGCGCGGCGACGAGGAGCGCAGCGTCTCGGTGCGCCGGCTGGCCGGCGGGGCGCACTGGCATCCCAGCGATCTCACGGGCGAGGCCGCCGCGGGCCTCGCGCTGACGGTCACCTACACGCTGCCCATCTCGCCGCCGGACGACGACGACCGCGTCAACTCGTCGGCCTGCTACGGCTTCGTCGCCGACGTCTGCGTGGTCGAGATCGACCCGGACACGGCCGAGGTCGCCGTGCGCTCGTACGTCACCGTGCACGACGCGGGCCGGCTGCTCAACCCGCTCCTGGCCGACGGCCAGGTGCGCGGCGGCCTTGCCCACGGCCTCGGCGCCGCGCTGCTCGAGGAGCATCGCTACGACGAGGACGGCAACCTCATGACCGCGACGTTCCTCGACTACCTGCCGCCAACGGCCACGGAGCTGCCGCGCGTCGTCTCGGCGCACCTGGAGTCGCCTTCGCCGCTCACGCCGCTGGGCGCGAAGGGGCTCGGGGAGGGCACGACGATGAGCGCGCCGGCGGCGATCGCCAACGCCGTGGCCGACGCGCTGGGCGTCGACCGCGTGGATCTGCCCGCCACGCCGCAGCGCATCTGGGAGCTCTTGTGAAGCCATCGCCGCTGCAGCTGGAGCGGCCGCGCTCCCTGGATGAGGCGCTGGCGCTGCTGGCCGAGCACGGCGACGATGCCAAGCTCATCGCAGGCGGGCAGAGCCTCGTGCCGCTGCTCAACTTCCGGCTGGCCGCCCCCGCCGTGCTCGTGGATCTCGGCGCGGTGCCCGCGCTGGCCGGGATCGAAGTCGCCGGAGGCGCCGTGCGGGTGGGGGCGATGTGCTCCCAGCGCGATCTCGAGCGCCACGCCGCGGCGCTGAGCGCCTGCCCGCTGCTCGCCCTCGCACTGCCCTATGTCGGACATGTGGCGACGCGCAACCGCGGCACGGTCGGCGGATCGATTGCGCATGCCGACGCCGCGGCCGAGCTGCCGCTGCTGCTGCAGACGCTGGCCGGCGAGGTCGAGGTGACGGGAGCGGCAGGTGCGCGCCTGGTCACCTCGGAGGCGTTCTTCGTCTCGCACCTGACGAGCTGCCTGGAGGCGGACGAGATCGTGACCGAGGTGCGCTTCCCCTCCGGCGGCGCCGGCTGGGGCGCCGGCTTCGCCGAGGTCGCGCCCCGGCATGGTGACTACGCCGTCTGCGCCGTCGCCTGTGCGCTGCGAGTCGAGGACGGCGTCGTCGCGGAGGCTCGGCTCGGTGCCGGCGCGGTGTCGGACAGGCCGCTCAGCCTGACGGCGGCCGCCGAGGTGCTGGTCGGCTCGCGCTGTGAGCCCGGCGCGCTCGAGGCGGCCACGGAAGCGGCCCGGTCGGCCATCGACCCCAGCGACGGCATGCACGCCTCGGCCGAGTACCGCCGGCACCTCACGGGCGTGCTGGTCGGCCGCGCTGCTGCCCGCGCCTACGCAACGGCGGGCACGTGAGAGAGCTCTCGCTCACGGTCAACGGCCGCGCCGTGCGCGAGCACGTCGACGACCGGCTCCTGCTGTCGGACTTCCTCCGCCACTCGCTCGGTCTGCGCGGCACGCACGTCGGCTGCGAGCACGGCGTGTGCGGCGCCTGCACCGTGCAGCTCGACGGTCGCGCGGTGCGTTCGTGCCTGATGCTCGCCGCCCAGGCCGAGGGTGGCCACGTCGAGACGGTCGAGTCGCTGGCCGACCCCGAGGGGCCGCTCTCGGCGCTCCAGGACTCGTTCCGGCGCCACCACGCGCTGCAATGCGGGTTCTGCACGCCCGGCATCCTCATGAGCGCCGCCGAGCTGCTCGCCGTCGCCGGCAGGCCGACGCGGCGCGAGATCGAGGAGCTGCTCTCGGGTCACCTCTGCCGCTGCACGGGCTACGAGTCGATCGTCGATGCCATCGCCGAGGTCGCGGGAACCGAAGCGTGAACCTCGGCGAGCACCTCCTGGCCTGCGCGGAGCGCCATCCCGAGGCACCCGCCCTCGTCGACGGCGAGCGGCGGGCGACGTACGCAGAGCTGCTCGCGCAGGTGCGCGAGGCCGCCGGTGGCCTCGTTGCCCGTGGCGTCCGTCCGGGCGAGCGCGTCGCGGCCACGCTCAAGAATCGCCACGAGGCGGTCGTCCTCTACTGGGCCTCGCAGTGGCTCGGCGCCGTCTTCGTCCCGCTCAACTGGCGCCTGCGGCCAGAGGAGCTGAGCTACTGCGTCGCCGACTGCGGCGCGCGCGTCCTGGCGGTCGAGGGCGCCTCGGCCGAGGCGGCCACGGCCGTGCCCGGCATGTCCCTGATCGCGGTGGCGGACTCGCCCGTCGGCGAGGCTCTCGCGGCGGGCGACGGCCCGCCAGGGCCGGCGGCAGTCGACGAACGCGAACCGGCACTCATGCTCTACACGTCGGGCACCACGGGCCGCCCGAAGGGCGTGCCGCGCTCGCATCGAGCGGAGCGGGCCGCTGCGCTCGCCCAGCTGGTGCAGCTGGAGCTGCGGCCCGGCGACCGCACGCTCGGCGTGATGCCGCTCTACCACACGATGGGCATGCGCTCCCTGCTCGCGGCGAGTGCCTGCGGCGGGCTCTTCTGCAGTCAGCCCGAGTTCCGCGCCGAGGCCGCACTCGACGCCGTGGAGCGGGAGCGCCTGACGTCGCTGTACCTGGCGCCGACGCTCTTCCACGACCTCGTCGCAGCCCAGCGGGAGCGGCCGCGCGACGTCTCCAGCGTGCGCGCCCTGGCCTACGCCGGAGCGCCCATGGCGGGGGTGCTCGTGGAGCGTTGCATCGAGGCCTTCGCACCGCAGGCGTTCGTCAACCACTACGGCTCGACCGAGATCTACACCTTCACGATCCATGGCGATCAGCGCACGAAGCCGGGCTGCGCCGGTCGTCCGGCGCTGAATGCGCGAATCCGCCTCGTCGAGCCCGTCGAGGGCGCCTCGCCCGCCGCTGTCGTCGCGCCGGGCGAGGTGGGACAGGTGGCCTGCGCGCTCTCCAGCGACGAGGCCTTCGCGGGGTACTGGCAGCGACCCGACGCCGACGCGCGACAGATCAGGGACGGCTGGTACTTCCCCGGCGATCTCGGTCAGCTCGATGCCGACGGCGACCTCTACCTGGTGGGCCGCATCGACGACATGATCGTCTCGGGCGGCGAGAACGTGCATCCGCTCGAGATCGAGGAGTGGCTCGTGCGCCATCCGGCCGTGGACGAGGCGGCCGTGGTGGGCGAGGCGGACGAGCGCCTCGGCCAGCGCGTCGTGGCCTACGTCGTGTGCTCCGGAGAGGTGACGCCGGAGGCGCTCGACGCTCACTGCCTCGCATCGCCGACGCTCGCCCGCTTCAAACGTCCACGCGACTACCGTTTCGTCGACGCGCTGCCGAAGAGCGCGTCGGGCAAGCTCTTGCGCCGCCTGCTGCGCACGACCGAGGGAACTCCATGACCGAGTACGACGGCTTCCGGCTGGCGCGCGAGACCGACCGCGGCGTCGCGACGATCACGCTCGACGTGCCCGACAAGCTCAACCGCGTGAGCATGGGCGCGCGCGACGAGCTCTCCCAGGTGTTCGCGGAGCTCGGCAGCGACGCCGCCGTTCGCGTCGTCGTGCTGCGGGGTGCCGGCGATCAGGCCTTCACGGCGGGCGGCGACGTCGGCATGTTCATGCAGCGTGACGCGGAGACGCTCTCCCACCTGCACGAGAACGTCAGCGCGCCCGAGCGCTGCCCGAAGCCCGTGATCGCGCAGCTGCACGGCTATTGCTTCGGTGTGGGGCTGGAGCTCGCGCTCGCCTGCGACTTCCGCGTCGCGAGCGACGACGCGGAGCTCGCGCTGCCCGAGGTCACGCTCGGGATGATCCCCGGCTCCGGCGGCGCCTCGCGGCTCGTGAAGCTGATCGGTGCCTCGCGCGCGAAGGACATGGTCATGCGCGGGCGACGCGTCCCGGCGGCCGAGGCTCAGGCCTGGGGCCTGCTCTGCGAGGTCGTCCCGCGGGACGGCCTGGGCGCAGCGGTCGCGAGCCTCGCCGACGAGCTGGCCGCGCGCCCCGCGCTCGCGCTGCGCACCGCGAAGCGCGTGATCGGCCAGGCGCAGGACGCGCCGCTCTCGGTCGCGATGGAGCTCGAGGGGCTGGCCTACGGGCTGTTGCGGGGCACGCACGACTTCGCCGAAGGCGTCTCGGCGTTCGTCGAGAAGCGGAAGCCGCGGTACGAGGACAGGTGAGTGCAGAGAGTGCGCTGCGTGGCCGGCTCGGCCTGATCGTCGCCGTCGGACTCGCCGCACTGACGCTTCGTCCTCAGCTCGTCGGCCTCGGGCCGGTGCTGCCCCGGGCGCAGGACGCGCTCGGCATCAGCCACTCCGTGGCCGCGTTGCTGTCGGCCATCCCCGTGATCGGCATGGGCGTGTTCGCGCCGGCGGCGGCCCCGCTCGCGGCGCGTGTCGGGGCGATCCGCGCAGTCACGTTCGCGCTCGCGCTGATCGCCGGCGGCGGCATCGCGCGCGCCCTCCTGCCCGGAGCGTTCGCAGTGATCGCCCTGACGGTGCCGATCGCTGTGGGCATGGGGCTCGGCAACGCGCTCATGGTCGTCGCCGTGAAGGAGCGATTCGCCGACCGGCCCCTGCTCATCACGGGCGTGTACGCGAGCGGCATCCAGATCGGCGCGGCAGTCACGACTGCGCTCGCGGTGCCCATCGCCGACTTCGGCGACTCGTGGCGGGCGCCGATGCTCGTCTTCTCGCTGGCGGCCGCCGGGTCGCTCGTGTGGTGGCTCGCGGCCACGCACGGAGGCGGTCCGCGCCCCGTCGGAAGGCGCGCCCACTTCCCGCTGCGCAAGCCCGTCGCCTGGCTGTTCGTCGCGCTGTTCGCGACCTCGGCCTGCGTCTACTACGGCTACGCGGCCTGGCTGCCCGACGCGTTCTCGGAGCGCGGCTGGTCGGACGCGCACGCGGGCCAGCTCGTCGTCGCCATCAACCTGTTCGCGATCTTCTCGTCCGTCTCGGTGACACTCGCCGGCGACCGCTTCCACTGGTCGCGCCGCGCGCTGCTGACGCCGCCCGGCGTCTTCCTTGCCGTCGGCGCCCTGGGCATCGCGCTCGATCCATCCCACGCGCTCTTCTGGTGCTGCGTGCTCGGAATCGGCAACGGCGCGATCTTCCCGCTGATGATGACGCTGCCGCTCGACGCCGCCGACCGGCCCGAGCAGGTCGCGGGCGTCGTGGGCATGATGCTCGGCATCGGCTACTGCGCCGGCGCACTCGCGCCAATCGCAATCGGAGCGCTGCGCGACTCGACCGGCTCCTTCGATGCCGGCCTGTGGCTCCTGGCCGTGACCGCCATCGCCGTCCTCGTGGTGTGCGCATCCTGCTCGCCCGCGCGCCTGGCGCGCGGCGTGCGCGAATGAACTCTCAGCGCGCCGGCGCGGGACGCAGGATGAACGTCTGCAGGCGGCTGCTGCCTTCGTCGAGCGACAGCTCGAGGTCGACGCTCCCGCGCGGGCCGGGGAGGCGCAACGTGGTCGAGGTCTCGCCGTCGCCGCCGGCTGCTGCGGGCTCGCCGAACGGGCCGTAGAGGGCGGCAGCCACTCGCAACCCGCGCAGGGCCTCCGCGGTGTCGGTGCCGGGCGCGAGCAGACCTTCGAGAGCTGCGGCATCGGGCTCGCTCGCGAGCCGCACCGCAGCCGCTGCGAGCTCGCCCAGGCGGCCGGACGGTGGCAGGACGGACTCGACCGAGAGCGTCTCGATGAGCGGAGGCACCGTGGGCGCCATCGTGATCTCGAGCTCCACGTGGCCGCGCTCACCGCCGAGGCGCCAGCGCCCGCGTAGCGCGTCCTCGGGCTCGAAGTCGCCGTCTCGCGTGAGCGCGCCGTGGCGGTCGTGCAGTGCCACCAGCTCGTCGCGCCGTTCGCTCAGCGGGCGGTCGAGGTCGACGTTGGGCGAGAACATCCGCGCCGCCAGATCGTCGTCCCACCGCTCGACGAGGGCGTCGACCGCATCGCGCGCCGCGAGCAGCCCCGGGTCGGTCCGGATGATCCGCCGCGGAAGCGCGGCCTCCCGCGCGATCAGCGCCAGCGCGCGCCGCACCGGCCATTCGCACTTCGCATACGTGAGGTTGGCGAGCAGGATCACGCTCAGCCCGAGCTCGGGCACCCACCGCATCAGCGTGCCGTAGCCGGGCAGGCCTCCCGGGTGCCCGACGTGCCGCTGCCCGTCGCGCTCGTGCCAGATCATGAGGCCGTAGCCGTAGCCCCCGGCGACGAGCCCCGGCGGCTCCGCGAGCGACGGCCACTCGACGCTGGGCGGGAACGCGCTGCGGGCGCGCGCCATCTCGCGCAGCGTCGCGCGGCTCACGGGAGCCTCCTCGGGCGCGTCGCGCGGCGGTTCGGCAGCGAGGAACACCCCGCTCCAGCGCGCCAGGTCGCGGACGCTGCTGTAGAGGCCGGCGAGCGCCGAGAAGTAGCCGCCGTCGGACAGCGGCACCTCCGCCGCGAAGCCGTCGCCGGCCTCGCGGTACCCCTGCGCGACCTGCTCCGGCGGCAGGTCGCCGGCGCTCCAGACCGTCGAGCGCAGGCCGAGCGGATTCAGCACGCGCTCGCGCACGACGTCCTGGTGGCGCTGCCCCGTGACCGCCTCGATCACGCGGCCGAGCACGGCCCAGCCGTAATTGGAGTACTCGAAGGCCGTGCCGGGCGCACGCGAGCGCGTCGCACCGCGCCTGAACACCTCGGCGCTCACCCAGGCGTTGTCGTGGCCCATCAGGCGATCCGCCCAGGGGTCGTCCTGTGGCAGTCCCGCGTCCATCGTCAGGAGCTGGCGCACCGTCACGGGCGGCGCGTCCGGTCCGGCCTCGGCCAGTGGCCGCAGGTCGGGCGCGATCGCATCGATCGGCGCGTCGATGTCGAGCCTGCCCTCGTCGCGCAACGAGAGCACGACCATCGAGACGAAGCTCTTCGTCATCGAGCAGATGCGGAAGGCGGTGTCCGCGTCGGGCGCGGCTCCCGATTCGAAATCGCGCACGCCGAAGCCGCCGGAGTGCACGAGCTCGCCGTCGATCGCGACGCCGTAGGCGATGCCGGGTGCGCCGAGCTCGGCGAGCGCCTCGGCGAAATGCGCGTCGATGAGCGGAGCGGCGGCGCGCACGCGCGCCGCACGACCTGAATCGATAAAGCCCTCGTGCATCGGATACGGATGCTAGTCGGCGGCATCACGGGCCACCGTCGTTCCGTCATGCGGAACGTGATCCATCCCCAGGTGCATTCCTCGACGGAACGCTCTAGCATCCGGGTCGATGACGGCCCTCCGGATCAATCACGTGAGCGTCTCCTCGCCGGATCAGGACGCCTCCGGCCGCTTCTACCGCGAGCTCTTCGGAGCCGAGCGCATTCCGTCGCCGAACTTCGGCTTCCGCGTCGACTGGTATCGCATCGGCGATATGCAGCTCCACATCTTCCCGTCGGACGACGAGGCGCCGCAGCGCCACCACCTCGGCCTGACGGTGGACGACATCCTCCCGGTCTACCGGCGCGCACGCGAGCTCGGCGTGATCGACCCGGCGTTCACCGACTGGGTGCGCGTCCTGGCCGACGGCACGCTCCAGCTGTACGTCCGCGATCCAGGCGGCAACCTGGTCGAGATCAACGCTCCGGTGGGTGACCTCACCACCGACGACATTCCCGAGCTCAAGCCCCTCGCGGAGCTCGAGCCGCAAGGCCCCGAGCACGCCGGGGCCCGGCTCTACCTCTGACCCCCTCATGGAGGCTCGATGTCCGCACCACCGGAACTGCTGACGCCAACATCGCCTGCCGAGGCCGCCGCTGCATTCGGTGACGGCGCCGGTGTGACAGTGATGGGCGGCGGGACGATCCTGCTGCCCGAGCTGACCTACGGCCGGCTGCGCCCGGAGCGCGTGCTCATGATCGGCCGGGCGGGGCTGAGCGGGGTCGACAACGCGAATGGCGTCGTCCGGATCGGTGCGACCACGCCCGTCGGTGAGCTCCAGGACGCTCCGGAGCCGCTCGTCACCGCCGCGAAGCACGTGGCCGACCGTGAGATTCGCGCGGTCGGCACGATCGGCGGGAATCTCTGCGCGACGGGGGGTGTGTCCGCTCCGCGCGGAGACCTCCAGGCGCCGCTACTCGCACTCGGCGCGCGCATCACCTCGGTCGGTGCGGGCGGCGAGAAGACCGAGGACGTCGAGGCGTTCATCGAGGAGCACACTGGGCGCCTCGTGCTCTCGATCGACGTCCCGGGAGGCCAGCCGTTCGGCTACGCACGGCTCGACCGCCCGCACACGCACCACTACACGATGCTCGCCGTGAGCGCGGTCAAGGGCGCCGACGGCGTGCGCGTCGCCGCCTCCGGCGTCGGCCCCGTGGCCCGGCGCCTGCACGGCGTGGAGAAGGCACTCGCAGGCGGCGCCTCGGCGGAGGACGCTGCCGGGCACGCCACCGAGGGTCTGGATCTACCGACCGATGCGCTCGCATCGGCGTGGTACCGGGAGCAAATGCTGCCGCTGCTCGTCCGGCGCGCACTCGGACAGCTCGGCTAGAGGGAGGACGCTGATGCACCTCGTTGTCAACGGCCTCGGGCACGAGATTCGCGCCGACGGCCTCACGTCGCTCCTGCGCGTCCTGCGCGAGGAGCTCTTCATCCTGTCCCCCAAGGCCGGCTGCGAACAGGGCGGCTGCGGGGCCTGCACCGTCCTGATCGACGGCCAGCCGCGGCGCTCCTGCCTGACGCCGCTGGCGGCGCTCGAGGGCGCCGAGGTGACGACCGTCGAGGGCCTCTCGGACGGTGTCGACCTGGCTCCGATCCAGCAGGCCTTCTACGACACGTACGCCTCCCAGTGCGGCTTCTGCTCGCCGGGCATGATGATGGCCGCGACCGCGCTGCTGGCGCACACGCCGGATGCCTCGCGCGACCAGATCAGCGAGGCCCTGGAGGGCCACATCTGCCGCTGCACGGGCTACGTCAAGATCCTCGATGCCGTCGAGTCCGTCGCAAAGGCAGGTGCCGCATGAAGGCCGTCGGTGCTCGGCTCCCCCGCTACGACGGGATCGCCCACGTCACCGGGCGCACGAAGTACGTGGCCGACCAGTCGGCCCAGGGCATGCTCGCCTGCAAGGGCCTGCGCTCGCCGCACCACAGCGCGCGCATCGTCAGCATCGACACGTCGAAGGCCGAGGCGCATCCCGGCGTGTTCGCCGTGGCGACGTACAAGGACATGCCGAAGAACACCGTCGGCCACCTCGAGGCGCTCGGTGTCCCGGCCGACGAGCCGTATCTCGCCGAGCACGAGGTGCGCTTCAAGGGCCAGCTGATCGGCGGTGTCGCGGCGATCGACGAGGCGACGGCGCTCGAGGCGCTCGACCTGATCGACGTGAAGTACGAAGTGCGCGAGCCGTTCCTCGACATCCGCAAGGCCTTCGATCCCGGCCAGCCGCAGATGACCGAGAAGGGCAACGTCTTCTTCTACGACCCCTACGACCATCGCAAGGTCACCAAGGGCGACGTCGACGCGGCCTTCGAGAAGGCCGACGTGATCGTCAAGGGCTCGTATCGCCCGAGCGCGATCGAGCAGGCCCCGATCGAGCCGCAAGGCTGCCTGGTCGTGCCCGAGAGCGACGGCAGGCTGACCGTCTACACCTGCACGCAGGCCATGTACTTCACGATGGGCGTGCTCGCCGAGCACCTCCAGCGGACGCCGGGCAGCATCAAGCTCGTCGGAGGAACCGTGGGCGGGGGCTTCGGCGGCAAGGTCGACTCGGCCACCGAGCCGCTCGCGGCGATCCTGGCGCTCAAGGCCCGGCGCCCCGTGCGCTGGATCTTCACGCGCGAGGAGGAGATGCTGTGCGGGAGCGTGCGCGCCTCCTGGCATGTCGAGATGGCCGACGCGCTCACCAAGGACGGCTGGATCCTCGGCCGGAAGGTGCTGACGCTGCACGACGCCGGCGCCTATACGCGCTTCTCGAGCTACGGCGCCACCAAGCACTCGTTCCACCTGGCCGGTGCCTACACGGTGCCGGCCCTGCGCACGCGCGCCTACGTCGTCTGGTCGAACCACGTGCCGACCACCGCCATGCGCGGCTTCGGCGTGACCTCGGCGTCGTTCGCGATCGAGCTGCAGATGACGCGCAACGCCGACGTCCTCGGCATCGATCCCTGGGAGTTCCGTCTCAAGAACGCCAACCGCCCCGGTGACCTCATGCCGACGCGCAAGGTGCTCGAGGATCCGTCGACGATCGACACGATCCGGGCCTGCGCGGAAGCAGTGGGCCACCCGCTCTCGGCGACGTACCGCGACATGAAGAACGACGAGCGCTCCGGCGAGTGGCTGCCCCCGCACCTGGTCGACCAGGCGGCGCACGCGAAACTCGGCGACCCCCAGGAGGCGGCGCGATGAAGCATCGTGGACGCGGCCTCGCCGCGATCGAGTACCCCACCGGCATGAACCAGGGCGGCGATCCGTCGCAGGCCTGGGTCAAGATCAAGCCCGACGGGCGCGTCGACGTCTTCGCCGGCACCGTCGACCTCGGCCAGGGCTCCAAGACGGTGCACACGCAGATCGTGGCCGACACGCTCGGGGTGCCGTACGAGTCGGTCAACATGGACGTCTCGAACACCGACTCCTCGCCGCTCTGCACCGGCACGTTCGCCTCGCGCGGCACTTTCATCGGCGGGCTCGCGGTGCTCAAGGCCGCGAAGAAGGCCAAGGAGAAGATGCTCGAGGTCGCCGGTCAGGCGATGGAGATCGACCCGGCCGACCTCGACGTCGAGGACGGCATGGTCTACGTGAAGGGCTCGCCCGACAAGAAGATGTCGGTCGGCGAGGTCTCTGCGGCCGCCACCTGGGGCTTCGGCGAGTTGATCACCGGCACCGGCGTGCATCTCAAGGCCTATTCGATGCCGGATCCCGACACCGGCGTCTGCGATCCCGACCACGCGATCTCCTACGCAGCCTGCGTGGTGGACGTCGAGGTCGACGACGAGACGGGCGTGGTGACCGTGCTCAGCATGGTGCAGGCCTACGACGTCGGCCATGCGATCAACCCGACGCTCGTCGAGGGCCAGATCGAGGGCGGCGCCATGATGGGCCTCGGCCTCGGGCTGCTCGAGCAGTCCTACCCGCACTACCCGAGCACCGAGGGCCGCGGCAACGAGTTCGGCGCCTATCTCATGCCCGGCCTGCCGGACTTCCCGGAGATCACCTCGGTGATCGTCGAGAATCCCTCGGCCGACGGCCCCTTCGGCGCCAAGGCGATCGGGGAGATGGCCAACAACGCCCAGGGACCGGCCATCTGCTCGGCCATCCACGACGCCGTCGGCGTCTGGGTGCCGCAGCAGCCGGCCACGCCCGAGCGTGTGCTGCGCGCCCTGCAGGCCAAGGCGGCCGGCTCCGACGCGCCGCGCCGCGACGGCAAGACGGTGATCTTCGACGAGGACATCAGCGTCATGACCATGGCCGACGAGTCGTCGCCGCTCCGAGACGTCCTCGGAGTCTGATGGGCGACAGTCCCTTCCGCACCTGGAACGACGTCCCGACGACCGAGTTCCATCCCGGCGTCCACCTGCGCGCGATCGGCGGCGAGCAGGTCTGTCTCTGCAAGGCCACGTATGAGCCCGGCAAGCAGGTGCCGCTGCACTCGCACGAGCACACCGAGCAGGTCATGGTGATCCTCGAGGGCGAGGTGACGATGACGATCGCCGGCGAGACCAAGACGCTCAAGGAGGGCGACGTTGTCGTCGTCAACCGGGGGATCGAGCACTCGCTGATCTCGGAGCCCGGCGTGACGTTCCTCGAGGCGCTCGCGCCCGTGCCGCTCGATCACATCCCCGACCGGCGGCGCGATCTCGTGCTCGGCCCCGACGGGGGCGCCACGCACGTCGAGAAATAGTCGCCGTCGCCGTCGTCGCGCTGCTGCTCGCAGTGGCGCTCCAGGCGGCGACGGGCTTCGGCTTCGCGCTGCTCGCAGGGCCGTCGCTGTACGCCGTGATGGCGCCGAGTCACGCCGTCGCGCTGCTGTTGATCCTCGGGCTCTGCGTCAACGTGCTCGTGCTCGGTGCCGAGCGGCGACCGCTCGCCGTCGACTGGAGCGGCCTCCGGCCGGCGATGCTGGCGGCGATTCCGGGGCTGCCCATCGGCGCGGTGCTCGTCCGGGTCCTGCCTGCGGACGTTCTGCGGATCGCGATCGGTGTCATCGTCTGCGTGCTCGTCGCGCACCGCCTGCTGCGGCGCGCGCCCGAGGCGCGGCATGCGCCGGGCCGTGCGACAGCGGGAGTGGCCGGGTTCTCGGCGGGCGTCCTGACGACGTCGACCACGACGAACGGCCCGCCGCTGGCGCTCTGGCTCGGTGGCCGCGGTCTCGATCCGGCCGTGGTTCGCGACACCGTCTCGGCGGCGTTCCTGATGCTCGACGTCGTGGGCCTCGTCGTGGTGCTGGCGATCGTCGGGCCGGAGCGCGCGCTGGCCGAGGCGGTGTGGCTGCCGTTCCTGATTCCCGTCGTGCTGCTCGGCCACCTCGCCGGCAGCTGGGTCTTCCGGCGCCTACCGGCCCACCGCTACGACCAGATCCTGCTGATCGCCGTGGCCGTGGCCGGGGCGCTGAGCATCGCGAGCGGCGTGCGCTGAACCGGTGGTCAGTCGGTCGCCCGGATCGCCTGCTCCGGGCACGAGTCGACCGCCAGCTCGACGCCCTCCTCATGCTCGGGCGCCACGCTTCCGTCTCCGATCACGACGGCGTATCCGAGCTCGTCGCTGCCGAACACCGCCGGGCAGATGGCCATGCACTGCGCATGCCCGACGCACATGCTGCGATCGACCTCGACCTTCATCTGGCGTCCCAGACGATGTTCAGGCTCGACGCGTCGTACCAGCCCGGATCCGGTCCCTCGGCGAGCCGGAAGTCCGGGATCAGGCGCAGCAGCTCCTCGACGGCGACACGCAACTCGAGCCGCGCGAGGTTGGAGCCGACGCAGCGGTGCGGCCCGATCCCGAACGCCACGTGCCTGCCATCCCGGCGATCGAGATGGAAGTCGTCGGGGTCCGGGAACACGGCCGGATCGCGATTGGCCGAGCCGAACAGGAGCAGCACGCGCTCACCCTCGCCGATCGTCTGACCGGCGACCTCCGTGGTGCGCGTCGCGGTGCGGCAGAGCGCGGTCACCGGCGCGTAGAGGCGCAGCGACTGCTCGACGAGGTTGTGGACGAGGTCCGGGTCGGCCAGCACGGCCGCGCGATGCGCCGGCTCGACTGCGAGGTGACGGAGCGTCGCGCGGATGCCGAAGGCCGTGTTCTCGAGGCCCGCGATGAGCAGGAAGAAGCAGAGGTCGAGGATCTCGTCCTCGCGGTAGGGCCGGCCCTCGACGTCGCCGACGAGCAGCAGCGAGATCAGGTCGTCGCGACCCGGGTTGGCGCGGCGGTCGGCGATCTGTGAGGCCAGGAAGCCGTACAGCCCATCCGCGGCGGCGCGGATCTCGCCTGCATCGGTGCCGTCGACGCGGCCGTAGATGAGCGTGTCGGTCCACGCCCAGAATGCCTCGTCGCGCTCGATGCCGAGCAGGCGGGTGATGAGCAGCATCGGCAGCGGCTTGCACAGGGTCTCGTAGAGGTCGGCCTCGCCGCGGCCGGCGATGCCCTCGACGAGCCCGCGCGCCAGGTCGCGCACGTCCTGCTCCATGCCGGCGACCGCCGCAGGTGCGAAGCGCGGCAGAAGCAGCCGCTTGTACTCCGGATGCTCGGGCGGGTCGGAGTCCATGGGCAGGAGGGGACGGCCATGGCCGACGGGCGGCAGCATCACGCCGGGCCCCGAGGCGAAGCGCTCGACATCGCGGCCGACCTCGTAGACGTCCTCGTAGCGGCTCGCGATCCAGAAACCGCCCCAGGCGTCGGAGTAGGAGACGGGGCAGTGATCGCGCAACTCCGCGTACGCCTCCGCGCAGCGCGCGCGCATCGCGTGGTCGTTGTGGTCGAACGCCTGAGCTCGTCCCGTTGTCGTCATGCCCGGGCGAATCTATCCTGTCGCGTCGGTGCGGTCATCGCCGAACGCGCCCTGCCGTCCCCACAGGGTGACGAGTCGCGCGACCATCGTGACCAGGAAGACCTGCCCCGTGAGGGCCTCGAACACCGTCAGCGCCTGCGGTAGACCGACATCTGGCGAGAGGTCGCCGAAGCCGAGCGTCGTGAGCGTGACGAAGCTGAAGTAGAGGTACTCCGACTGGCCGTGCGGACCGGGCTGCGTGAAGAACGGCCCCGCGAGCTCGTCCACGGCCAGATAGGCGAACGCGAAGAGCAGGCCGAGCAGGACGTAGGTGCAGAGCGCGCCGAGCACGGTCTCGTACGTCACTCGCCTCTGGCGGAGGATCCTCTGGAGCGTGATCGGGAGAGTCGCGGTGACGAGGATCGCGACCGGGAGCAGGTAGGTCAGGCCGACCAGCGATTCGGAGTTGATCAGCAGCACGAGCGGGGCAAGCGCGACGCAGCCGCCGATCAGCAGCCAGTGGCGCCGGGTGACGCGGTGGCCCGTCTCGGGGTCGCTGATCGCCACGACGAGCGCGACTGCGGCGAGCAGCGTCGACCCGACGGCTCCCCAGCGCGCATCGTCGAGCACCTCCAGCAGGAGGAAGTTCGACAGCAGCAGCACGAGCAGGCTGGCGTAGCTGTCGAGGAAGCGGACGAGGTCGTTGCGCGCCATTGCGCGCGCGCGCGTCCTGCGGGTTCCCTGCATGTGCCGTGAAGCCTATGGCGCGTCCCGGCGTGTGCGATGGCGACCCTGACGCGTCAGGCGAGCGTGACGTCCACGGCCGGTGCACCGGGCTCGATCGCCTCGGTCTCCCGGCGGTGCAGGAGCGCGGTGCGCACGATCAGCTTGGCGCGGGCGAAATTGTCGAGCACGAGCGGCACCGGACTGGCCCGGCCACCGTTGGCATAGCGAGCCGCGTTGCGGCCGATCTGACGATAGGAATCGGGTCGCAGCAGCGGCGCCATCCCGAACAGCTCGAGGTTGTCGAGCGGCTGCAGGTCGGCCCGGTGGATGACGGCAGTGCCCTTGGACTGCAGGCCGATCGCGACGCCCGAGCCGGCGAGCTGTGCGCCGTCGTGGGCGATGAACGCGACGTCGGAGGTGCGGCCGATGCGGACCACCCGGTAGCGGACGCCCTCCTCCTCGATGCCCGCGCAGACCTGCCGCAGCACCTCCTCGTGCGGGATCCCGCCGATCGTCTCGCGCAAGGCGCCCCCGAAGGCCGGCCCGACGGCGACGACGACCTCGTCGCCCGCCCCGCCGCGCGCCGAGGTGCCCAGGTCGCGCAGCAGCCCCGGCCCGTCGGTCGCGTCGACGACGCCCACGCCGGCCGGGTCGAGCTCGTGCGGCAGCGCCTGCAGCAGCGCCCAGCGGTCGCCTTCCAGGCGGTAGCCCGTGCCGGGGCCGCGGTAGTCGTTGGGGTCGTTGACCGCCGAGTGCACGGCGCCCGCGGCGTCGATCACCGCGGAGGTCTGCAGGTAGTCGGACGAGACTCGCTGCCGCTGCATGCCGACGACGCGCTCGGCCACCTCGCCGAAGCCGCGGCGGTCGAGCGCGAGTGCGACGTCCGCGGCGGTGATGTTCTCCGCCAGCACCCTGTCCGCCGCCAGGACGTCCTCGGCGCGATCGCGGTCGGGCACGTCGTGGCTCGAGTGGCAGAGCGTGGCGGCCTCGACCTCCTCGTCGCTCACCGGCGGGAAGCCGAGCTCGTCGAAGACCGCCTGGATCGCGCGCGCGGCGCGCTCGCGCACCGCCAGGACGGCTTCCTCGCCGGCCGGCTCGATGCCCGCGTCCACCTGCCAGTCGCGCTGCAGAGTCATCCACTCGTCGAGGTCGTCGGCGTCGTAGTTGCCGCCGCCGAACGTGTTGTCGTGCCGCGGCATGACGCTGTAGCCCGACGTGACGAAGTCCGTGCCGGGCAGGAACTGCCCCATCAGCTTGGCGGTGCGACGCGTGGGGGAGTGCGACGCGATCGCGTCGTTGCCGGAGGCGACCTCGAGGTCGAGCCAGGCGGCGATGAGGTTCTCCGCGAGGATCGCGCGCGTGCCGCCGGGAAGGCTCATCGTCAGCGCGACGCACGAGATGGCGCCGTTCTGCACGCCCTGCGACCCGCACGCACGCACGAGGCTGAGGCAGCGCGCCTCGAGGGCGAGCATGGAGCAGCCCTCGCTGTGGCCCATCAGCGCTTCCGAGCCCGTGCCCGATGTGAAGCGCACCTTGACGCCACGGCTGGCGTAGGCCGAGGCGAGGAACGCCTTCGACCAGGGCGTGTCGTCGCCGTCCTCGAAGGCCTTGTCCGTGCCGTAGACCGAGAGCGTCTCGGCGTAGGTGACGAGGCCCTGGATCGCGAGCCGCAGGTTGAGGCGCTCCTCCACGGCGCACTGCGTCATGACCCCGGAGCGCCCGGTCTGTGAGCCGACGAGCAGGGCCATGGCATTGAGCGGTGCATAGCGCGAGACCCCGACCGTCGTCTCGCACTCCGCGAAGCCGCGCAGGGCGGCCTCGGCCGCGTCGGCCGCGAGCAGTGCCGGGTTCTCCTTGAGGTTCGTCACGTGCGCCTGGTTGCCCGGCGCCCGGCGCGCACGCAGCCGCTTGAGCGCGAACATCATCTCGACCGGATCGAGCAGGCCGACCACCGTTGCCAGCTTGGCGGGCGTGAGCCCGCGGGCCAGCCGTACGAGCTCGGCCCGGGGCACGTCGACGTCGACGAGCAGGCGTGCGAGCGCCTCCTCGGAGAGCGCCATGGCCTCGGGCGCGATCTCGAGATCGATGCCATGAGCAGCGATGAAGCGATCGAGCGTGTCGAAGCGCTCGCGCGGCTTGCCGTCGAGCTCCGTGACGACTCCGTGCTCGATGACGAGCGACGGCGCGGGGTCGCCGGGGCCGTTCATGGCCACGAGGCCGAGCGACGGGTCGGGCCTGATCAGCGTCTCGCGCCGGAGCGGCGCCTGGGCGCGTACGCGGAAGCGCTCGCTGCGCGGCTCCTCACTCACCCGGCAGGCCTCAGCTGGCCGCGCTCGGCCATCACGACCGCGGCCTCCCGCACGAACATCGAGCAGCGCGGCGCGCCGACGTCGGCGAGGTGCTGCGCGATCACCTCGAGCTCCACCGGGGTCGCGCGTCGCGGGCGCAGCGCGGTGTACACGGCGAGCACCTCGTCATCGGGCAGCGACGCGAGCTCGGCCGCGCGCTCGAAGTTCTCGGCCAGCTGCTCCCGGCCGGCCGCGCGCGCCACGGCCGCCTGGTGCAGCAGGGTCTGCGGCGTGGCGCGCAGCTCGCCCGGTGAGATCCTGCCGGAGCGCAGGCCATCGAGCGTGACCTCTGCGAGGGGCGTGCCCGCGGGCGTCGTGACGAGCTCCGGCCGCCGCTCGCCGAGCGGATAGTCGAGCAGCGGATCCGGCGTGCTCACCGCGCGGCGACGCCGGAGAGCACTCCGAGGAAGCCCTGGGAGAACTCGGCGAGGTCGCCCCAGCCGCGGCTCGACACCATGTTGCGGTCGACCACGCAGGGCGCGTCCTCGAACGTGCCGCCGGCCTGCTCGATGTCCGGAGCGAGCGGCGGGAAGGCCGTCGAGCGCCGGCCTTGCAGCAGCCCCAGCGCGGCCGTCACCTGCGGCCCGTGGCAGAGCGTGCCGATCGGCAGGTCGTGCTCGTCGAAGTAGCGCATGATGCGCGCCACGTCGGGGTCGGTGCGGATGACCTCGGGCGCGCGACCGCCGGGGATGACGACGCCGGCGTACTGCGACGGGTCGACATCCGCGAACGCGACGTCGGAGGCGAGGTTGCGGCCCGGGCGCTCGACGTACGTGTCCCAGCCGTCCTCGAAGTCGTGCACGACGAGTCGCAGCAGGCCTTTGCGCGGTGCAGCGACATCGACGTCGTAGCCCGCCTCGCGCAGGCGATAGAGGATGTAGTAGACCTCGAGCTCTTCGGCCGCGTCGCCGGCCAGCATCAGGATGCGATCCATGCTCGGAGGCTATCGCCGCGCAGTGCCGCGGGCAACAGCGCGGGCGGCGGCGGGCGCTGCTATACACGCTGCCAATGACAACCGCGGACTTCGACGGGCGCATCGCCCTCATCACCGGCGGCGCGAGCGGCATCGGCGCCGCCAGCGCCCGGCGCATCCAGGCGGGCGGAGGCCGGGTCGCCGTCCTCGATCTCGACCCGGGGCGCGTGCAGGCGACCGCGGCGGAGCTCGGCGCTCTCGGCATCTCCGGCGACGTCACGCGCTCGGCCGACCTCGAGGCCGCCGTCGCGCGCGTCGAGAGCGAGCTCGGCGGCCTCGACATCCTCGTCTGCTCGGCCGGCATCGCCGGGTCGTCCCTGCGCACCACCGACGTGTCCGACCACGAGTGGAAGCGCGTGCTGGCCGTCAACCTCGACGGTGTCTTCTACGCCAACCGAGCCGCCCTGCCGGGCATGGTCGCGCGCGGCTACGGCCGCATCGTCAATCTGTCGTCGGTCGCCGGCAAGGAGGGCAATCCCATGGCCGCGGCTTACTCGGCCGCGAAGGCCGGCGTGATCGGCCTGACCAAGTCGATCGGCAAGGACGTCGCCACCACGGGCGTGCTCGTCAACTGCATCACGCCCTCGCCCGTCGAGACGCCGATGCTCGGCGACATCACGCAGGAGCACATCGACTACATGCTCGCGCGCGTGCCCATGGGCCGCCTCGCGCGGCCGGACGAGGTCGCGGAGCTTGTCGCCTACCTCGCGAGCGAGCGCATGACGTTCTCGACCGGCGCCGCGTTCGACCACTCCGGCGGCAGGCTGACGTACTGATGGGCGCGTTCTCGCCACGCGGCTGGCGCCTCGTACGGCTGGGCGGCGCGTCGGAGCCGCGACTCGGTGCGATCGACCCGGCCGCGCCTGCGGTGGTGCGCGAGTTGCGCGAGCGCGACCCGCTGACCGCGCTGCGGCGGGGCCTCGCACGCTGCGCAGGCGACGCCGTCGGCGAGCACGTGGCCGAGGACCCGGCGACCCTCGCGCCGCTGCCGCTCCTCGCACCACTCGTGCCGCCCGAGATCTGGGCGGCGGGCGTGACCTACGAGCGCAGCCGGCACGCGCGCGTCGAGGAGAGTGCGTCCTCGGCCGACGTGTACGCGCTCGTCTACGACGCCGAGCGGCCGGAGCTCTTCCTCAAGGATGCAGGCTGCCGGCGCACGGTCGGCCCGAACGAGTCGGTCGCAGTGCGCACCGAGTCGCGCTGGACGGTGCCGGAGCCCGAGCTCGGCCTCGTGCTGGACGAGGACGGCTCGATCATCGCCGTGACGGCCGGCAACGACCTGACGGCGCGCGACATCGAGGCCGAGAACCCGCTCTACCTGCCCCAGGCCAAGATGTTCGCGGCCTGCTGTGCGATCGGCCCGGCGGTGCTCGTCCCCGACGACCCCTCCGCGCCGTACGCGATCTCCGTGCGCACCTGGAACGCCGAAGGCGCGCTCGTCAACGAGGACGCGACGAGCACCGCAGCGATGCACCGCAGCTTCGAGGAGCTGGCCTCGTGGTGCGTCCGCGAGAACCCCGTCCCGGCGGGATCGGTGCTCCTCACGGGCACGGGAGTGGTGCCGCCCGACGACGTGGCGCTGGCTCCGGGCTACCTCGTCGAGGTCGAGGTCGAGGGCATCGGTATTCTCGCGAACCCCGTGCGCGCCGCCTGACGCAACGTCGAGGGCCAGACCCCGGGCGTTGCACCGCTCAGCGCTGCGGCAGCACGGCGACCGCCTCGATCTCGACCTTCATGCCGGGCACCGGCAGTTCCTTAACGCCCACCAGCGTGCTGGCCGGGCGCGTGTCCCCGAAGAACGCCTGACGGAGCGGGTTGATCAACGGGCGGTCGTCGACGTTCGTGAGATAGACGTTGACCTTGACGACGTCCTGAGGCGTGCAGCCCGCGGCTGCGAGGATTGCGCCGAGGTTCCTCAGCACCTGCTCGCACTGGGCGACCGTGTCGTCGCCTCCGACCAGCTTGCCGTGCTCGTCGGTGGCGGGACAGCCCGACACGAAGAGCAGGCCGTTGGCCTCGACGGCGTCGCAGTAGTGGCTGATCGGCTCGGCCAGGCCGGGCACGCGGATCTCACGGCGCATGTGCGTCTCCAGGGGCGACGATGACCCGCCCCGGCTCGCCCGCCAGCGCGGCCTGGATGGCCTCCTCGGCCCGCTCCAGCGGGAAGGTGGGGCCGACCAGCGGCGTCAGCAGGACGCGGCCGGCGGCCACGTCGGCGAGCAGGGACGGCAGAGCATCGGCGGGGTCGCCCGAGCCGTAGACGGTGCCGGTCAGCACCTTCTCGCGATTCGTGAACTCCGCCGGATCGAGGTCGAGCCGCGCACCGGCGGGCGGCATGCCGACGAGCGTCGCGCGTCCACCCGGGCGCACGCTGGCCAGGGCGAGGGCCGCCGTGGCGGGCGAGCCCACGGCCTCGAGCGCACAGTCGGCGCCGTCCGGAGCAAGGCCGGCGAGCACCTCGGTCAGGTCGGACGGATCGCAGTCGTGGGTCGCTCCGACGGCCCGGGCGAGCGCTCGGCGCGCGGGCAGCGGATCGACGGAGACGATTGCCGAAGCACCGCGCAGCCGCGAGCCCTGAACGCAGAACTGGCCCACGCCGCCGGCGCCGATCACGACGACCACGTCGCCGGCGGTGACGCCGCGGGCGGCGCCGATCCCGGTCAGCGCGGCGCACCCGAGCAGTGCCGCCTCGTCCGCGGGCAGATCGTGGGTGAGCTTCAGCACGCCGCTCGCCGGCATGACGACGCGCTCGGCGAGCGCGCCCACCGCCGTCATGCGGTAGATCGTCTCGCCCTCGTCCGAGAGGCGCGTCGTGCCGTCGGGCAGCGTGCCGGCGCCGATGCCGGCGCGCAGCGGCAGGCAGGCCGTCGTGCGCCCTGCCAGGCAGGGACCGCACTCACCGCAGGCGGGCGCCCAGGAGAGGATCACGCGATCGCCGGGCTCGAGGCCCTCGACGTCTGCGCCCAGGGCCTCGACGACGCCGGCGCCCTCGTGCCCGAGCACCATCGGCCGGGGGCGTACCCATTCGCCCTTGACGACATGCAGGTCGGAGCCGCAGATGCCGACGGCGTCGATGCGCACGAGCGCATCGCCCGGACCGGGCCCCTCGAGGTCGATCTCCCGCACGACGAGCGGGACGCCCGGCGCCTCGAACAGCGCCGCGCGCACCCGCATCGCCGTGGGCCTTATTGCGTGCAGAGCTTCGCTGCGATGTCCGTCGAGGGTGCGATCTCGCACAGCCACGTGAGCGCGTAGCCGATCGCCGCGTTGTGCCATTCATCGCTGATCGAGGATGTGCCGTCGCTGGCCACGATCACGCGGTAGCCCATGTCCGTGGCCTGCCGCGCGGTGCTCTCGACCGAGAAGTTCGTCCACGCACCCGTGAGGATCAGCGTGTCGATCGCCATGGCGCGCAGCACGATGTCCGTCTCGGTGCCGGCGAACGCGCTCGCGCGCTCCTTCTCGATCACGAGGTCGCCATCCTTCGGCTCGAGGCCGGGCATGACCTCCATGCCGCGCGTGCCGGCGTCGAATCCCTCGCCATCGCGCAGCCCGCGGAACATCCGGCTCATGCCCCCGTGGGGACGCGCGCCCTTGCCCTTGCGGTGGTGGATGTGGAGGACCGGCGTGCCGCTCTGGCGTGCGGCGGCGATCAGGCCCTTGATGTTCTCGACGACGTTCTGCTTGGCCGCGTGCTCGGGCGCGCCCGAGTCCTTGGAGGCTCCGTCGTCGGCGACCACGTCGCGGTGCATGTCGAGCACCATCAAGACCGTGCGCCCAGGGTCGATTGCTTCGAGATCAGCCATCCCTCACTCCTCAGTTCATGCTGGGCGTGCGATGCCCGGCGACCGTCGTTCGCAGCGTGTGCACCGTCGTCGAGGTGCAGATGAAGAGCGTCTTCCAGTCCGCGCCGCCCCACGTCTGGTTGCCGACGTTCTCGGGTGTGAGGATGCGGCCGAGCAACTGGCCGTCACCGGTGACCACGTGCAGGCCGCCCGGGCCGGAGACCCACAGGTTCCCCGCATCGTCGAGCTTCTGGCCGTCGGGGATGCCGGTCTCCAGGCTGAAGCCCTCCATCTGGTAGATGACGTCGCCGCCGGTCAGCGAGCCGTCGGACGAGACCGAGAAGCGGCGGATGTGGCCGCCGTCGGTGTCGTTGATCCAGAGCGTCTTCTCGTCGGCCGAGTAGCACAGGCCGTTGGGCTTCTGGAAGTCGTCGATGAGCAGCTGCAGCTCGCCGTCGGGCGTGACGCGATAGACGCCCTGGAAGTCGAGCTCCTGGTCGCGCTCGACGCCGAAGCCGGGCCAGCGGCCGTAGGGCGGATCGGTGAAGACGATCGAGCCGTCGGAGGTGACGACCACGTCGTTGGGGCTGTTCAGCTCCTTGCCCTGCCAGTGCGAGGCCACCACGGTGCGCGAGCCGTCGGGCTCGATGCGGATCAGGCTGCTCGTGGCGTGCTCGCAGATCAGCAGGCGACCCTCGAGGTCCCAGCTCAGCCCGTTGCCCTTGTTGGACGGATGAGCGACCACCTCGACGCCGGCGGACTCCGACCAGCGCCTGCGCGTGTCGCCGGGCATGTCGGAGAACAGGAGCGAGCCGCCGTCGCGGTTCGTCCAGAGGGGGCCCTCGGTGAAGGTGAAGCCCGAGCCGATGCACTCGAGTGCTGCGTCCGCCTCGACCAGGTCGAGCAATCCGGGCGCGTTGACTTCGACGACGCTCATGTGCGCGTTTCCTCCTGGAAAGGGTGGCCGACTACAAGGCCTTGCCGGCGACGCCCCACCGGCTCGGCTTGACGCCTTCGAGGATGACGGTCGTGTGCTGCTTGATGCCCTCGCCGAAGTTGTCGACGAGCACTTGCGTGAAGTCCTCGATGAGCTTGGGCTCGGTCTCCTCATTGAGACGTGCTTCGTAGATCTTCAGGTGGATGATGGGCATGCGTCCTCCGTGCTCGGGCGGTTGTCGGCAGGAATCTACTGCTCGGCGCCGGCCAGCGCGCGGAAGTCCTCGCGGATGGGCACGAACGTGTCGAGCACCACCGCTCCCTCGGGCCCGGCGTACGCGGCGTGCACCACGCCCGAGGGGATGTGCATCGCATCCATGGCATGGCACGCGCGTTCCTCGCCCGCGATGATCATCACGATCTCGCCGCTGATCACGATGCCCATCTGCTCGTGCGGGTGGGAGTGCTCGGGCACGACCGCGCCCGGCTCGAGCTCGACGAGATTCAGCATCGTGCTGTCGCCGAAGAGGGCGCGCCCGTGCACGCCGGCGGCCATGGCGAAGCCGTCGAGGGCGTCGAGGGCCAGGATGCGCGCTGCAGGCACGGCGGGAGTATGTCGCGTCCAGGGGCGCGGCGTCCAGCCCGCTGTTCCGCTCTCCGGAACGCGTTTGCGTGCCGGGGGAGCGTTGCTGTAGCGTCTGCGCCCCGATGCCGGTCGCACTCTCCTATCGACGCCATCTCGGTTGGGGCGTGACGCTCGCGGCGTTCGCGTTCGGGCTCGTGTGGGTCGTCTTCCTCGCGGATCGTCCCGCGCACAGCGACCCGACGGCCTTCTTCTCGACGCTGCTCGACGCCATCACGCAGGGCGCCCTCTACTTCGTCGTGGCCAGCGGGTTCACGCTGGTCTTCGGCCTGATGCGCGTCGTCAACATGGCGCACGGATCGCTCTACCTGGTGGCGGCGTACGTGGCCATCGACGTACAGCGCCGCATCATCACGGGAAATCCCGACACGACGGTCTCCTCGACGCAGGTCAGCGTCATCAACTGGTTCGTCGTGCTGCTCGTCGCGGCGCTCGTGGCCGGCCTGCTCGGCCTCGTGATGCAGCAGGCCTTCCTGCGCTGGAATCAGGGCCAGGATCTGCGCCAGGCCCTGATCACGATCGCGATCTCGGTGATCGTGGCCGACCAGGTGGTCGTGCACACGGGCGGCGGCGTCGCCGAGGACATGTCATTTCCGGGGCGGATCAATCAGTTCGTCGACCTCCATGTGAAAGGATTCAGTTACTCCGGCGCGCGCCTCTTCATCCTCGGCCTTGCGCTCTTCATCGGCCTCGCGCTCTGGCTCTGGCTCAAGCGCACCCGCACCGGCATGGTCATCCGCGCGGGGGTGGACGACCGCGCGATGGTCGCGGCGCTCGGCGTCAACATCCAGCGCGTCTTCGCGATCGCCTTCTTCGTCGGCTCCATGCTGGCCGGGATCGGCGCCGTGATCGGCACGTCGCAGACGGCGGTCTCCAACGGCACCGACGGAATCTGGCTGCTCAACTCGCTGGTCGTCGTGATCATCGGCGGCATGGGCTCCCTCGCGGGTGCCGCGGTCGGCTCGATGCTCTACGGCCTGATCGGCACGTTCTCGGCGGCCTACCTGCCCGCGGGCAATACGCAGTACGCGGTCATCTTCACGTTCGTCCTGCTTGCCATCGTGCTCGCCGTCCGCCCGTACGGCATCTTCGGACGGCCTGCGTGAGCGACGTCCGCGCGATCGAGCGGACGATCGCGGCAGTCGCGCTCGCCCTCGCCGCCCTCGCTCCCGTCCTGTTCTCGACCTACACCGTCGATCAGCTGCTGACGCAGGTGCTGATCTTCGGCATCGTCGCGATGAGCCTGATCTTCCTCGCGTCGTACGGCGGCATGGTCTCGCTCGCGCAGACGGCGCTCTTCGGCATCGCGGGGTTCGTCTTCGGCAACATGACGACGGTCGACACCAAGGGCCTGACGCTCGGCTACAGCCCGTGGGCCGGCATCATCCCCGCGATCCTGATCGCGACCGCGATCGGCCTCGTCTTCGGCGGACTGGCGTCGCGCTCGACCGGCATCTACTTCCTCATGATCACGCTGACCTACGGCGTGATCGCCAACCTCTCGTTCGGGCAGATCGAGCGGATCTCCGGGTTCGGCGGCATCAGCGGCATCGTGCCCCCGTCGATCATCGGGACGACCGACCAGCATCCGCATCGCCTCTACTACCTCGCGCTGGTGATCGCGGTGCTGCTCTACGCCCTCGTGCGCTTCGTCATACGCACGAACTTCGGGCTCTCGTTGCAGGGCGTGCGCGACGAGCCCGTGCGCATGAGCTCGCTGGGCTACGGCATCGCCTTGCACCGCACGCTCGCGTTCACGTTCGGCGCCTTCATGGCCTCGATCGCGGGCGTGCTGTTCGTGTGGTGGAACGGGCACGTGGATCCGCAGACGATCGGGCTGGGCGCCACGCTCAACGTCCTGATCATCGCCGTCATCGGCGGTCTGCGGCGCATCGAGGGCGCGTTCGTGGGAGCGCTCGCCTTCGTCTTCATCAACGACCGCCTGGCCGAGACGGACTTCTCCGTGGCCGGATTCAAGCTCGGCACGTTCAACTCGCTGATCGGCCTGATCTTCCTCGCCATCGTGCTCGTCTCGCCTGACGGGTTGCTCGGCATCTGGGAGCGCGCAATGACGCTCCTCAAGCAACGGCAGCCCGCCGCGGCGGCTGCCGCCGGCGACTAACTCGCCTCCCCCCATCGACGTCCAATCTGCCAGGCATCGTGCCCACCGACACAAAGGAGAACCCGAACGTGAATCTCTCGCGCTTGCGGAAGCTGAAGTACGCGCTCCCGCTCGCGGTAGTCGTGATGGCCTTGACGGCCACCGCGACGACTGCGAAGCCCACGGCGGCGGGAACGCCGATCAAGATCGCCATCCTGTCGGACTGCAAGGGCGCGTTCGCGGCGTTCTACGGTGCGGATGTCGGTGGCGCGATCCAGGCGTTCGTCGAGCAGACCGGCGCCAAGGTGAAGGACAAGAGCAATCCGATCAAGGGCATGACGGGCGGCACCATCTCGGGCCATCCCATCAAGCTCGTCGGCATCGGCTGCTCGAACGACTCGGCCGACCTCGCCATCAGCGAGACCAAGCGGCTGATGGAGAAGCTGGGCGCCGACATCCTGATCGGGCCGCTCTCGGGTGACGAGTCGATCGCCGTGGCCAAGTACGCCAAGGCGCATCCGAAGAAGACGTTCGTGAACGGCACGGCCGGCGCGCTCGACACGACGATGATCGTGCGTGCACCGAACTTCTTCCGCTGGAACGGTGACGGCGCGCAGTGGGACGCCGGCACGGGCTGGGTCGCCTACAACGTGCTCGGCTGGCGCAAGGTCAACGTGATCATGGACGACTACTCGTTCGGCTGGACGTCGGCCGCCGGGTTCATCGCGGAGTTCTGCGCCCTCGGTGGCGAGGTCACCAAGCGCGTCTTCCCGCCGCTGAACACGACCGACTACTCGCAGTACGTGGCGCAGCTGGATCCGCCGAACGCGACTGACGGCTACTTCTGGGCCGTCGGCGGCACGGGCACCCTGAGCTCGCTCAAGGCGTTCGAGCAGAAGTACGGCAACATGAACTCCAAGCAGCACATGGGCAACCTGTTCTTCGGGACGCCCGGCACGTTCACGGAGCTCGGTCTCCGCATCGCCGGCTCGTACGCGGGCGGCGGCGGCACGGCGGCGGACGTCCCGTCCGCGGCGCTGGACAAGTTCAAGGCGCTGACGGCGAAGACCTGGAGCGCGCTCCCGCCGCTCAAGGGCCCGGCGACCGCGACCGGCGTCGGCAACCTGTTCTTCGTCAACTACTACGTCAACGCCACGGGTCTGATCAAGGGCCTCAAGGCGGTCAAGGGCGACATCTCGGGCGGCCAGAAGGCCCTCCAGAAGAAGCTCGCGACGACGACGGTGACGGACCCGAACGGGTACACGCTCAAGCTGGACTCGAACCGGCAGGGCATCGCCGACACGTTCGTGCAGCAGCTGTTCGACAACAACGGCACGCTCGGCATCAAGACGATCTACAAGGTCGTCGGCGTGCCGCAGAGCTTCGGTGGCGTGTTCGCACCGAACAAGCCGCCCCCGGGCGAGACGGTCCCGGCGTGCGTCAAGGGCAACGTGCCCTGGAAGGTCACGAAGGTCGGGTGAGCCTGACCCGTTGAACGAGGCGACGGCTTCCGTCGCTGCCGAAACCGCCGGTCCGATCCTCCGCTTGCGGGGGGTCGGCCGGCGTTTCGGCGGGGTGCAGGCCGTGCGCGACGTCGATCTCGACGTCGCGCACGGTGAGCGCCGCGCAATCCTGGGCCCCAACGGCGCGGGCAAGACCACGCTGTTCAACCTCATCGCGGGCGACTTCCAGCCCACGAGCGGCACGATCGAGGTGATGGGCACCGATGTCACGAACATGCCGGCCCGCACGCGGCCGCGGCTGGGCGTGGCGCGGACGTACCAGAAGTCCCGGCTCTTCCCCGGGCTCTCGGTCGAGGACAACCTCTACCTCGCGATCGTCGGGCGGGACGGCGGCCGGCTCCGGCCGACCCACTCGTCGCGAGAGCGCGAGCAGCGCGCCCGTGCGCAGGCCGCGGCCGAGCGGGTGTGGCTGGCCGACTCGCTGAAGGCGCCGGTCGGCTCGCTCTCGCACGGCCAGCAGCGCCAGCTCGAGGTCGGCATGGCGAGCGCGACCGACCCGCAGCTGATGATGCTCGACGAGCCGGCCTCGGGCCTCTCGCGCGGCGAGCGGGAGCGCCTGACGGAGCTGTTGCTGTCGCTCCCGGCGGACGTGACGCTGCTCCTGATCGAGCACGACATGGACATCGCGCTGCGCGTGGCCCAGTACGTGACGATGATGCACGACGGCCAGAAGATCGTCGAAGGCACGCCCGAGGAGATCCGCGGCAACCAGACCGTGCATGACATCTACCTCGGCAGCAGGTTCACGAATGAGTGACACACCGCTGCTCGAGCTCGAGGACGTGCACGCGTTCTACGGCTCGGCGCACATCCTGGAGGGCGTGTCGTTCTCGATGGGCGTCGAGGCGATCGCCGTGATCGGCCGCAACGGCATGGGCAAGTCGACGCTCTGCAACACGATCATGGGTCTCTGCCGCGAGTCACGGGGATCGATCCGCGTGAACGGCGACGAGATGCGCGGTCGCATGCCGTACGTGGTGGCCGGAGCCGGCGTGGGCTACGTGCCACAGGGCCGCAGGCTCTTCCAGTCGCTCTCGGTGGACGAGCACCTGCGGATGATCCGCTCGCCGCTCAAGGGCCGCTGGAACCCCGCCGAGATCTACAAGCTGTTCCCGCGCCTCGCCGAGCGCAAGCGCATCAGCGCGACGCAGCTCTCCGGCGGTGAGCAGCAGATGCTCGCGATCGGTCGCGCGCTCCTGCTCAACCCGCACCTGCTCGTGATGGACGAGCCCTCGGAGGGCCTCGCGCCGACGATCGTCGAGAACGTGATCGAGACCTGTCACGCGCTCGTCGGCGAGGGCATGGGCATCCTGCTGGTCGAGCAGAACCTGGGCGTCGCGACATCGGTCGCCGAGCGCCAGCTGGTCATGGTCAGCGGCCAGATCGCCGCCGAGACGACCGCCGAGAAGCTGCGCGACGATCCCGACGCGCAGCGGCGCTTCCTCGGGGTCGAGTCCGCCACCGCGCACTGAATAGCGGCTTCGAGAGTCGCGGGGCCTCTCGGTTGTCTCGAATCGCCTCCTGTCCTGCCAGAATCCGCGCATGCTGATCGACGACCCCGCGTTGCTGCGCGACCGTGGCTACATCGACGGCACCTGGGCGTCCGCCGACTCGGGCGCGACCTTCCCGGTGCGCGACCCGGCCACGGGAGAGGCGCTCGCAGCGGTGCCGCGCATGGGCGCCGCCGAGACGCGCCGGGCGATCGAGGCGGCCGCGGCGGCGCTGCCCGCCTGGCGGGCGCGACCGGCGCGTGAGCGCGCCGCGATCCTGCGCGGCTTCTCGGACCTGATGCTGCGCCACCGCCGCGACCTGGCCATGATCCTGACGCGCGAGCAGGGCAAGCCGCTGGCCGAGTCGGATGCCGAGATCGGCTACGCGGCCTCGTTCCTCGAGTGGTTCGGCGAGGAGGCCAAGCGCGTCTACGGCGACACGATCCCGGCCCAGCAGACAGGCACCCGCATCGTCGTGCTGAAGCAGCCCGTCGGGGTCTGCGGCGGAATCACGCCGTGGAACTTCCCCGCGGCGATGATCACCCGCAAAGCGGCCCCCGCGCTGGCGGCTGGCAACACGATCGTGTGCAAGCCGGCCGAGCAGACGCCGCTCTCGGCGCTCGCCCTGGCCGAGCTCGCCGACCGTGCCGGCGTGCCCGCGGGCGTGTTCCAGGTCGTCACCGGCGATGCCGAGGATGCGCCCGCGATCGGCAGTGAGCTGACCGGCAATCCGATCGTGCGCAAGATCGGCTTCACCGGCTCGACCGCGGTCGGCAAGCTGCTCATGGCGCAGTGCGCCGGGCAGGTCAAGAAGATCTCGCTGGAGCTCGGCGGCAACGCGCCCTTCCTGATCTTCGACGACGCAGACCTCGAGGCTGCCGTCGCCGGCGCGGTGCTGTGCAAGTTCCGCAACTCCGGTCAGGTCTGCATCGCGGCCAACCGCCTGCTCGTACAGGACGGGATCCACGACGCCTTCGTCGAGCGCTATGCCGAGGCGATCTCGGGTCTGCGCGTCGGCGCCGGCACCGAGCCCGGCGTCAACGTCGGGCCTCTGATCGACCAGCAGGGCATGGACAAGGTCGTGGCGCATGTGGAAGACGCGCGCGCGAAGGGCGCCGAGGTCGTGCTGGGAGGCGGCCCGCACTCGCTGGGCGGGCTGTTCTACGAGCCCACGCTGCTGACGGGCGTGAGCGACTCGATGGCGATGTCGCAGGACGAGACGTTCGGGCCCGTTGCGGGCATCCGCCGCTTCGGCGACGAGGACGAGGGCATCCGCCTCGCGAACGACACGCCCTACGGCCTCGCGGCCTACTTCTACAGCCGCGACGTCGGGCGCGTGTGGCGCGTCGGCGAGGGCCTCGACTACGGCATCGTGGGTGCCAACACGGGCTTCGTCTCGACCGAGGTGGCGCCGTTCGGTGGCATGAAGGAGTCGGGCATCGGGCGCGAGGGCTCGAAGTACGGCATCGAGGACTGGCTCGAGATCAAGTACCTGGCCATGGGAGGGATCGACCGATGAGGCTCGCCGACCGCGTTGCCATCGTCACGGGCGGTGCCCAGGGCATCGGCCGCGCGATCGCCCAGCGGCTGCACGAGGAGGGCGCAACCGTCGTCGTCGCCGACCTCCAGGGATACGAGGCCGCAGCCGAGGAGCTGGGCGGGCTCGGGCTGCGCGTCGACGTCTCGCAGGAGGGCGACGTCAAGGCGCTCGCGGAGGCGGTGCTGGAGCGCTACGGCCGCATCGACGCGCTCGTCAACAACGCCGGCATCTACAGCTCGCTCGTGCCGAAGCCGTTCGAGCAGATCGACGTCGAGGAGTGGCGCAAGGTCTACGACGTGAACGTGCTCGGCATGTTCCTGGTCACACGGGCGGTCGTGCCGGCGATGCGCGCGGCCGGCTACGGCCGCATCGTCAACATCGCCTCCGGGACTCCCTACAAGGGCGTTCCCTTCCTGCTGCACTACGTCACGAGCAAGGGGGCGGTCGTGGCCATGACGCGCGCGGTCGCCAAGGAGGTCTCTCCTGCCGGCATCCTGGTCAACACGGTCGCGCCCGGCTTCACGATGTCCGATGGCGTGCTCGCGAACCAGGTGCAGGTCGATCAGCTGCAGGAGATCTCGCTCAAGGCGCGCCTGATCCAACGCGACCAGTTCCCGAGCGACATCGTCGGGGCGGTCGCGTTCTTCTGCTCGCCAGATGCCGATTTCGTCACGGGCCAGTCGCTCGTGGTCGATGGAGGGGCGTACTTCAACTGATGGCTACTTTCATTCAGGTCGTCGAATTCCACGGCACGGCAGAGCTGCCGCCGGCGACGCGCGCGGTCTACGACGTCCATGCCAACACGGCGAGCTTCGGTACGGAGGCGGAATGGGTGTCGGACCTCACGCACCTCGCCTTCGAGTTGACGACCGAAGGCCATCACCTCAGCTTCGAGCTGGTCGATGAGCCCGCTCCGGGCGCACTGATGGCGCGCGAGCTCGCGTTGCCCGCCGGCGAGTACGTCATGCGCTGCGACCGCGTCGACTTCCCGCCCGGGGGCGAGGCGTTCCTGCACACGCATCAGGGGCCCGGCATCCGCGTGCTGCTGTTCGGCTCGATCACCATCGAGACACAGGGCTCCACCCACACCTACGCTCCCGGCGAGGCGTGGTTCGAGAGCGGCCCCGATCCCGTGCACGCGTGGACGCACGCAGATGAGCCGAGCGCCTTCGTTCGCTGCATGGTGCTGCCCCGCGCCCTCCAGGGATCCCCGTCCATCCGCTACGTCCGCGACGAGGACCGCGACCGTCCCAAGTCTCAGAGCTACACGGTCTTCCTGGACGAGCCGGTCGAGCTGTGACACCGAGGAGCGGCGGGCACCTGCTCGCCGACCAGCTCGTGGTGCAGGGCGTCGAGCTGGCCTTCTGCGTGCCGGGCGAGAGCTATCTCGCGCTGCTCGACGGCCTCTTCTCGCATCGTGACCGGCTGCGCGTGGTCACCTGCCGCCACGAGGCAGCGGCCGCGAACGCCGCCGACGCCTACGGCAAGCTGACCGGCAGGCCGGGCGTCTGCATGGTCACGCGCGGGCCTGGCGCGACGCATGCCTCCACGGGCGTGCACACGGCGATGCAGGACTCCACGCCGCTCGTGCTGCTGGTCGGGCAGGTGCCTCGCGAGCATCGCGGGCGCGAGGCATTCCAGGAGGTCGACTACGAGCAGATGTTCGGCCGCCTCGCCAAATGGGTGTTCGAGATCGATCGG
>Ga0207683_10000049_pt1 | contig 87948 bp, 80 predicted proteins | sample KBSM73metaG_FD_184333 | JGI IMG/M metagenome (GOLD analysis project Ga0207683, IMG submission 184333) | Miscanthus rhizosphere microbial communities from Kellogg Biological Station, Michigan, USA - KBS M7-3 metaG (SPAdes) (version 2) | ecosystem: Host-associated > Plants > Roots > Rhizosphere >...
CCGCCTGGCGGAGCCAGGCCCCGCGCGACGGAGGCCCCGCGGGCCAGGCCCCGCGCGACGGAGCCAGGGCCTCCGCGACAAACGGAGCCAGGCCCCGCGCGACGGGCTCTCCGCGACGGACTCCCCGCCCCCGTCTCCTTGGCCCTACTAGGCTTGCGCGGCATGGAGGGGCTGATCGACCGGCTGCGCGGTGCGCTTTCCGAGGCTGGGCTTGAGCGTGCCGTGCTGTCCCACCCGGAGACCCTCGCGCATCTCTGCCTGTTCGATCCGTCGCCCGAGGAGTGGCCGGTCGCGAATCCCTTCGTTGCCTCCCCCGCCCTGCTCGTCCTGGACGCCGACTCGGCCACCCTGCTGGTCGCCAGCTTCCACGCCGCGCACGCCGCGCGCAGTCCCGTTCCCGTGGAGCAGTACCGCTCGTACGACTACGAGCGGGCGCCCGCGCCGGAGGTCGAGCTGGAGGCGGCGATCCGCGGTCTGGCCGGCGGTCCGGGCCGGATCGGCGTCGAGGTCTCGTCGCTGCCCGTTGCCGTCGCCGACGTGCTCAGGGCCGAGGGCGCCGAGCTGGTCGAGATCGATCAGCTCGTCGTGCGAGCACGGCGCATCAAGCTGCCGGTCGAGATCGAGGCCATCCGGCGCGCCTCCCGGCTCTCCGATCTCGTGCAGAGCGCCGTCAAGGACCTCGCCGAGCCAGGGGTGAGCGAGGCCGAGATCGCCGCTGCGGCCCAGGCCGTCATGGCCAACGAGGCCGGCCGCCGCGTGCCCGCGATCCTGACGGTCACGACCGGCGAGGCTACGGCCGACGGCGGCTGGGAGGCCACCGCGCGCGTGATCGAGCCCGGCGACCTCGTGCTCTGCGACACCTCGCCGTGGATCGACGGGCACTGGTCGGACAGCGCCAACGCCGTCTGCGCGGGAAAGCCGACCAGCGAGCAGCGTCGCATCTTCGACCGCGTGCAGCGCGCGCTCGAACTGGCGATCAGGCTCTGCCAGCCCGGCGCGCTGGCCTGCGACGTCGACGCGGCCGTGCGCGCCGAGCTGTCGGATCTCGGCCCGACCTACGGCCACCACACCGGGCATGGCATCGGCGCCTCCTGGTCGGAGCCGCCGCGCATCACGCCGTACGAGCGCATCAGGCTCGAGGAGGGCATGGTGCTCGCGGTCGAGCCGGCGTTCTACGCCCCGGGCTTCGGCGGCATCCGCCTGGAGCACGTGTTCGTGGTGCGCTCCGGCGGCAACGAGGTCCTGACGCGATTCGAGCACACGCTTTGAAGGTCGCACTCGTCGAGCCGATCGTCGTCAACGTCCCCTACCGCCACCGCGAGGTCAGCTCCATCGTCGCCCGCGACGGAGTCACCGACATCCTCGTGCGCGTCACGACGGACGACGGCCTCGTCGGCTGGGGCGAGGCGACGAGTGGCGCCGACGCCTCGTCGATCGAGGCGGCCGTGCGGGCGATGGCGCCGTTCGTGGTCGGGCGCGACCCCTGGAACGGCAATGCGATGCGGGCCGACGCGTTCAGCTTCGGCCTCTGGCAGTTCCGCGCGGGGACGGGCAACTTCGCCTGGGCGGGCATCGACATGGCGCTCGCCGACATCTGCGGCAGGGCAGTGGGCCAGCCGCTCTGGCGCCTCCTCGGTGGCGCCGTGCGCAGCGACGTGACCTACTTCTTCTACCTCGCGCGCGGCGAGGACGACGATCTGCGCGAGCAGGTCGCAACCGCCCTGAGTGCCGGCTACGAGGTCTTCTACCTCAAGGTCGGGCTCGACGACGGGGACGACGTGCGCATGGTCGCGACGCTGCGCGAGGCGCTCGGCCCAGGCCCGCGACTGCGACTCGACGTCAACTCCAACTGGTCCGTGCCGCAGGCGCTGCGCATGCTCGAGCGGCTCGCCGAGTACGACATCGACTTCGTCGAGCAGCCCGTGCGCGAGACGCCCATCGGGCAACTCGGGGAGGTGCGCAGCCGCTCCCCCATCGCCGTCTGCGCGAACGAGGGCCTCTGGTCGGAGGCCGACGCGTACGCGCGCATCTGCGCTCGCGAGGCCGACGTCTTCTGCTTCTCGCCGTCCTGGGTCGGCTCGCTCGCGGCGTTCTCGCGGCTCGCGCACGTCGCCGAACTGGAGGGCCTGAAGGTCTGCAAGCACACCCACGGAGAGCTCGGCATCGCTGCCGCCGCCTGCCAGCACGTGCTGCTGACGCTGCCGAATGCCGTGGAGGGCAACCAGCAGACGGCCCAGATGATGGTGCACGACGTGCTCAGCGAGGAGCTGCCCATCGCGCGCGGCCCCCGCTGGGGGCGCATCGACGGGCCCGGCCTCGGGGTGGAGGTCGACACCGACGCCGTCGGCGAGGCGGCCGGGCGCTACCGCAGCGAGGGGCAGTACCTGCCGTGGCAGGCCTACCAGCTGGGACGGGAGGAGCGAGCATGAGCGGGCGGCTGGAGGGCAAGGCGGCGCTCGTGGTCGGCGGTGGCTCGGGCATGGGCCGGGCCGGCGCAGTCGCCATGGCGAACGAGGGCGCGCGTGTCGCGGTCGCCGACATCGCTCTGGAGCGCGCCGAGGCCGTGGCGGCGAGCTGCGGCGGCGTGGCGGTCGCGGTTGATGTCTGCGACACCGGGAGCGTCGAGCGCATGGTGGCCACGACGGTCGAGCGCTTCGGGCGCCTCGACGCCGTCTACCACTGCGCCGTCGACGTGCCGTTCGTGAACACCCAGGACCGCCGCCTGACCGAGCTCGGCGAGGACGTCTGGGATCGCATGATCGACCTCGTCCTGACCGGCACGTTCCGCGTCGTCAAGTACGCGGGCCGTCAGATGCTGACGCAGGGCTCCGGCTCGATCATCCTCTCCAGCACGGTCGACGCGCTGGTCGGCTGCGCCGGCCTCGACTCGTACACGGCCGCCAAGGGCGGCGTGACGGCACTCACGCGCTCGCTGGCCGCCGGGCTCGCGCCCGACGGCATCCGCGTCAACGCGATCGCGCCGAGCTTCGTCTCCAGCGAGCCCCAGAAGGTCTGGCTCGAGGATGACGCCTCGCGCACGACGATCGAGCAACTGCACCTGCTGGAGATCCCGACGCCCGAGGAGATCGCGCCGCTCGTGGTCTATCTCGCGAGCGACGAGTCCGCGCGCATGACGGGCACCGTGATCCCGCTCGACTCCGGCTACATGGCGTTCAAGGCGCGCCTGGACGTGATGGGCGCCATGCAGGCCAACACCTAGCCCCCGAGGACGATGCAGGCGTCGTGCGCATGCGGCGCGAGGTGCGCGCTGCGCAGGCCGCGCGCGTCGAGCAGCGTGAGCCGGCCGTTGTCGAGCGACGGCGTGATCACGCGGCCGCCGAGCGCGCAGACGTTGTAGGAGCCGGTCGTGACACGGCTCGTGCGCAGCAGCTCGGCGTCGGCCAGCCGATACGTGCGCAGCGTGCCGCTGTCGCCGCTGGCGACGTAGACGCGGTTGGCCGGCAGGTCGAAGGTGACGTGCTGCGGCGCGTCATCGGCCGCCAGCACGCGTTGGGTGCGCAGCGTGCGCGCGTCGTGGATCGCGAGGCGGCGGTCGACGCCCGAGGTGATCCAGATGCGCTTGCCGTCGGGCGTGAAGCCGACGTCGTGGGCCAGGTCGTCGACGGGGACCGTGCGCAGGAGCCGCGGGCGATGCGGGCGCGTGACGTCCACCAGCGCAAGCCTGGGCGCCTGCGACCCGAGCGAGGTGATCACGGTCGAGCCGTCCGCGGAGAGCGAGATATGGCGCGCGCCCCTCCCGACCTCGACACGGCCGACCACACGCGCGGCGCGTACATCGATTGCGACGACCTGCCCGGCCACGTCGTCGCTGACGTAGGCGAAGCGGCCGCGCGGGTCTCCTGCGGCGTAGCGCGGGCTGGAGAATCCCTCGAGCACCCGGCGCAGCTTCGGCACGATCGCGTCGAGCACGGTGACGGTACCCGACTCGTTGCTCATCACCAGCGCGCTTCGCAGCTGGTCGACGGCCTCGATGCCGTGCGGCTCGTGCGGCACCTCCAGAGAGCGGTCGACGCCCATGTCGGTGAGCCGCACCGCGAGGATGCGGTTCTCGCTGTCGGCGGTCACGAGCGCGAGCGGCATGCCACCTCCCGCGGCGGCGCGCTGCGCGGACGGCCGGCCCAGGGCGACGGGGGCGGCGGCCGCGGCCATCAGGAGTTCTCGGCGATTCATGCCGCGATTACGGCGCCCACAGCGGGGTAGGTCCTTCACGCGCACGCGGCAGACGCCATCATGTGCTTTCTGCCGCGAGATTGGAGTGCCGCATGGGACGCATCGTGGTCGGAACCGACGGCTCGAAGAGCGCGTGCGCCGCGGTCGCGTGGGCTGCGCGCGAGGCCGCCCTGCGTGGCGACGAGTTGCACGTGATCCATGCCTGGACGCCCGGCCTCGCCGCGTACCCGTCGCCCTGGTACACGCCGAGCGACGTCGGCGTCGAGGCCTCCGTCGAGGCGTCGCAGACGATCGCGACCCGCATCTGCCAGACCGCGCGCGAGCAGGCGACGAGCGCGGCCCCGGGCGTGAGCGTGACGTGCGAGGCGATCGAGGGCGGGAGCACGCAGGTGCTGCTGGACCAGTGCAAGGGAGCCGAGCTGCTCGTCGTGGGCGCACGGGGACACGGCGGATTCATCGGGCTCGTGCTCGGATCGGTCAGCGACCAGTGCGCCCGCCACGCGCACATCCCGGTCGTGGTCGTGCCCGCGCCGCACACCCAGGAGTAGGCTGGGCGCGTGCACGAGCCGTTCCCGGGAACCCGCGAGGGGCGGCCGTTCGGCGCGTTCGCACTGATCTGGGCGCTCCCGGAGGAGCACCGGCGCGAGATCGCCTGGATCGAGCTCGGCGCGGATACGACGCTGCGGGCGCGCGGTCGTCAGTGGTCGCGGCTCGACCCGCCGGGATACGCGCTGTCCTACGAGCTCGAGACGAGCGCGGGCTACGTCACGGAGCGTCTGGACGTGCGCGTCGACCGGGGCCCCGGGCTGAGCCTGGTGCGCGGGGAGAGCGCCGAGCTCGACGGTCTGCCGGACTGCGATCTCGGCTTCTCGCCGCTGACGAACGCGATGCCCGTCCTGCGCCACCGATCGCACGGCGGTGAAGAGCCATTCGAGATCGACGTCGCGTGGGTCTCCGTCCCCGATCTCGCGGTGCATCGCGACCATCAGATCTACGAGCCCAAGGGCACGCGCTACGTGCGCTTCCGCAGCCCCGAGGCCGATTTCGAGCGCATGATCGAGCTGACGCCGGCCGGGTTCGTGCTGAACTACCCGGACATCGCCCGGCTCGTGACGACGGTCGTGCGCATCCCGCTGCATGCGATCGGCGACTGGGACTCGTTCGAGCACGTCGTCGGCGGGACACTCGAGTTGCCGCGGCTGAGCAGCCGCGGAACCGCCGCCTGGATCGACTGCCTCTCGCACTGCGACGACACGCAGGGCGGCCGGCGTTACGAGGTCCCGCGCGGCACGACGCTCACCCTGCACCTCGATGGCCTCGCCAGCTTCGCCGAGCGCTGTCCGGAGCAGCACGCCGCCCTGATCGGCGTCGTCGCCGGGGTCAACGCACAGCGCAGCGAGCGCGGTGAGCCCGCGGTCCTGGCGCTCAGCGCGAGCGGGTATTCTGCGTCTCCATCCTGTGATTCTCCCGACGACGAGAGGCGAGGCACATGCCCGACGCAGACGTCGATACCGAAGCCGAGTTCCGCGCCAAGCTGACGCCCGAGCAGTACGAGATCCTGCGTCGTCGCGGCACCGAGCGGCCCTTCAGCGGCGAGTACGTGTACGCCAAGGACAAGGGCATGTACCAGTGCGCCGCCTGCGGCGCCGACCTGTTCTCGTCCGAGACGAAGTTCGACTCCGGCACGGGCTGGCCGAGCTTCACCGAGCCCGCGACGGCGGCCGCCGTGGAGCTCAAGGACGACCACTCGCACGGCATGACGCGCACCGAGGTGACCTGCCGGAACTGCGGCTCGCATCTCGGCCACGTCTTCCCCGACGGGCCGCGTGAGGCCGGTGGTCAGCGCTACTGCATCAACTCGCTCTCGCTGCAGCTCGAGCCGGACGACGCCGACGCGGAGCAAACCGGCTCGTAGTCCCGGACGCGGGGCACATAGCGAACGCGCGAGGCTCACGTGCGCGGGTTGGCAGGCCGCGGGGAACGGGATACGGTTTGAGGGTGGAGCCGCCCACCCTCGCGAGCCGGCATTGGCGGCTCGCCGTGACGGCGGGCTCGGTACTTGGCGTGGCGATAGCCACCCTCCTGCTCGCACCGCATTCGCCGGGCAGGGTCGGCACCACGACGCCGGCGATCATCTACCTGCTGCTCGTGCTCGCCGGCGCGCTCGCCGGCGGACGCGCCGCGGGCTTCGTCACGGCCGCGCTCGCCCTGGTGGCCCAGGTGTACTACTTCGTGCCGCCCGATCACGGCTTCACGATCCAGGACTCGAGGAGCGCGACCAGCCTCGTCGTGTTCGCTCTCGCCGAGGTGATCGTGTGCCTCGTGGGCGCGTCCCAGCGGGATGCCCGGCTGAGCGCGGTGCGCGCGAGCCTGCGAGCGAGCCGCCTCCAGCGGTTCACGTCGTCGCTCTCGCGGGCTCTCACGACCGAGGCGGTGTACGACGTCGCACTGGGCGAGGGGCGGGAGCTCGTGGGTGCCGACGCCGGGCTCGTCGCGCTCTCGCTCGACGAGAGCGCCGAGGTCGAACTGGTTGCGACGTACGGGTTCAGCGACGAGGAGACCGCCCCCTGGCGGCGCTTTGCGCTCTCACCGCGCACGCCGATCGGCGAGGCCATCGAGCGCGGCCGGCCGATCTTCATCGACGAAGGTCAGCGGGAGCGCCTGTTCCCCGATGTCGAGGGACGCGGAGCAGCGACGGCATCAGTGCCGCTGCGGGTGGCCGACGAGACGATCGGCGCACTCGGATTCCGCTTCGCGCGCGGTCACGTCTTCGACGACGACGAGCGGGCGTTCGCGGTGACGATCGGCGAGCAGTGCGCCTATGCCCTCGAGCGCGCACGCGTGTACGACGCCGAGCGCCGCGGGCGCGGGGCTCTGGGCCTGCTGGCGGCGATCGGCGAGCAGCTGGCGCGCTCCCTCGAGCCGGACACCGCGCTGCGGACGCTCGCCGACCTCGTCGTGCCGGCGCTGGCCGATCAGTGCATCGTCGACATCGTGGCCGGCGACGACGTTCGGCGGCTCGTCGTCGTGAACGCCGATCCGGAGGTGCACGAGGCCGCGCTCATGCTCGAGCGCTACCCGCCCCTCCTCTCGAGCGACACGCCCGTGTCCGTCGCGATCCGCACCGGTGTCCCACAGGCGGTCGCATCGACCGGAGACCTGCCGGACGCCGCCTACCGCAGCCCGGAGCATCGCATGGCGGTCGAGCGCGTCGGCATCCGCACGATGCTCGCGACGCCGCTGCTCGTGCGCGGGCGCACACTCGGCGCGCTGACCTTCGGGTGGCGCTCGGAAACGCTCCCGGACGAGGATCAGCGACAGCTCGCCGCACAGATCGCGCGGCGGGTGGCGGTCGCACTCGACAACGGCACGCTCTACCAGGAGGCACACGGCGAGCGGGAGCGCCTGGCCGCACTCGTCCGGCAGCTGCCACTCGGCGTGATCATCGCCGAGACCTCGTCGCGCAAGCTGCTGTTCACGAACCAGCGAGCGCAGGAGCTGCTCGGGCACGGCGCGTCGGAGCGCTCGATCGCGGGACCGCACGCCGAGCTCGTGCACCTCGCACTGGCCGGGCAGTCGACGACGGCCAACGAGATCGAGGTCGTCCGCGCCGACGGGTCACGCGGCATCGTCTCGCTCAGCGCGGAGCCCGTGCGCGACGCGGGAGGCGAGATCGTCGCGGCCGTCGCGACCCTCTTCGACCTCACCGAGCACCGCCAGCGCGAGGAGGCGCTCGCCTTCCTGGCGCAGGCCAGCATCGTCCTCACGGAGACGCTCGACCTGCAGCACACGCTCTCGGAGCTCGTCGAGCTCGCGGTGCCGCGGCTCGCCGACTGGTGCACGATCGACATGCTCGAGCGCGGCGAGATCCGCACCGTGGGCGTCGCCCATTCGGATCCCGAGACCGCGCGCCTGGCCCGCCGCCTACACGCGCGCCGGCCCGTCAGGGCGCAGGCCTCGAGTGGCGTCTCGGCGGCGCTCAGCACCGGGCAGTCGCAGCTCATCCCCGATGTCACGGCCTGGCTCGCGCAGCAGGCGACGCCCGACGAGGAGCTTCTGACCCTCTCCCGCCTGCTCGGCGTGCGCTCCTCGATCGTGGCCCCGCTGGCAGCTCACGGGCGCGTGTTCGGCGCCCTCACGCTGGCCACGACGCAATCCGGGCGGCAGTTCTCGGAACAGGATCTGGCCGTCGCCGAGGATCTCGCGCGACGCGCCGCGCTGGCGATCGAGAACGCGCGCCTCTACAGCGCCGAGCACGACATCGCACACGCGCTGCAGCAGAGCCTGTTGCCCGGCACGCTCACGCAGCCGCCGGGCGCCGAGATCGCCGCGAGCTACCGGCCGGCCGGCGAGGGCGCCGAGGTCGGCGGCGATTTCTACGACACCTGGCAGAACGGCGAGGTCACCTTCCTGGCCATCGGCGACGTCGCCGGGCACGGTCCACCTGCGGCGGCGCTGACGAGCCTGACGCGTCAGGCCATGCGTGTCGTGAGCCGCTACGAGGAATCCCCCGGCCGCATCCTCGCCGTCGTCAACGACACGATCCGGGCCCAGACGGCGCCGGAGCAGTTCTGCACGGCGGCGCTCGCGACGCTGCGACCCACCGACGACGGCTACCTGCTCAGCGTGGCCTGCGCCGGTCACCCGCCTCCCATGATCGTGCGCGCGGCGCAGGGCGAGCCCGAGGAGATCGGCGTCTGCGGCCCACTGCTGGGCGTGATCTCCGAACGTGAGTACGACGATCGCGAATGCCTGCTCGTCGTAGGCGATCTGGTCGCGTTCTGGACCGACGGCGTGACCGAGCGCCGGCACGCCGGCGGCATGTTCGGAGAGCAGCGCCTGCATTCACTGCTCGCGCGAGCGGCCAACCGGCCGGCGGCCGACGTCGCCCGCGAGATCGATCAGGCGGTGCTGGACTTCGCGCCCAGCCTGCCGCACGACGACGTCGCGGTCCTCATCGCCCGCGTGACTTCCGTCGTGGGCCGGCGCGGCGATGCGAGACCTTCCGCGGTTGAGCCTGCACGAGCGTCGGCCTCACCGTCGTCTGCGTGACGGCGACACCCGGCTTCGCACTCGCAGTTGCGCCTGGGCAAGGAAGGTTCCGCCGGCCGCCGGCGTTGCACGCGTCATGACCACACCTGCTGAAGCCCAGGACGTCCGCGAGCTTCGGCTCGTCGTGACGGCGCCCGACTACGACGAGGCGCTGCATTTCTACCGTGACGTGCTCGGGCTGCGCGAGCGTGCGGCCTTCACCTCGCCGGGTGGCCGCGTCGTGATCCTCGAGGCCGGGAATGCCACGCTCGAACTGACCGACCCACCGCACGCCGAATTCATCGACGAGGTCGAGGTCGGGCAGCGCGTGGCCGGGCACGTCCGCGTCGCCTTCGAAGTGAGCGACTCCCGTGCCACCGCGAGCAAGCTCGAGGCCGCCGGGGCCACGGTGATCGCCGAGCCGACGGTCACGCCCTGGAACTCGCTCAACGCACGCCTCGAGGCGCCGGCGGGCCTGCAGCTCACGCTCTTCACCGAGCTCGGCTCGGCCGAGCCGGCTGATCGCTGAGGAACCGTCCTCGAGAGCTGATCCGCGCACACTCTGGGGTCGGGCACGGACGGTGCGTGCCCGACCCCGGAGTGTGCAGAACCGTGACTAGGCGACGATGAACTTCGTGCCGGTCACGACCTTGAGCACTTCTGCCTTGCTGCGCGCCGGGTCGAAGGCCGAGGGCGCCGGCGACGGGCTGCCACCGTGGCCGATGATCTGGCGCACCCACGCGGCGTGGCGCGCCTCGACCGAGTGCACGGAGAGGGCCGCCGCGAGGGTCTTCTTGTTCGCGATCATGGGTGCCGCGCCGGCATAGGCGGAAACGCCCGTGTCCTCGAGGGCCATGGCGGTCTGGAGGAACGTGGCCTGCTTGGCCGTCGTGCCCTGGAAGTCGAACTTGGGCTTCTTGACGGCCTTCGAGCCGAGTGCTCCCTTGAGGAAGGTGACGTGCGCGTCCTCGTCCTTGGCCACGACCATGGCGAACATCTTCGACTCGCCCATCAGCTTGCCCATCGAGACGGCTTCGGCGTAGAAGGCGGCCTCGAGGTACTCGAGCGTGAGCGCGAAGTTGAGGATGTCGACATCGCCGGCCGTGGCACGGGTGACCGCGCCCATCGCGCTGCCGGGCATCGCTCCGAGGAGCGCCGAGCCGCCAATCAGGGCACCGCCGCCGAGCACGGCGCGCCGCAACGCGTCGCCGCGGGTGATGCCGGCACGACCTGCAGTCTCCTGCAGCGCGCCATCGACGTCGATCTCGCCCAGGTCGAGGGCATGGTTGTTCGTCATCGGAGGGTCCTTTCAGAACCGGAGACGTCTCGTGTGCGACCTGATGTGCCGGTCGCGGCGAGACCCGTCGCGCCTTGTTCGCGGCGCGGCGACACCCGGTTCGGTGCCGAAAGGGGCATTCGAACGAGCTATCCGAAGGTGAACGAGTACAGGCTCGTGCCCGGACGAACCGCGAGGTCGAGCGCGTGCGGGCCGGGGCTGGAGAGATGCGCCAGCTCGTAGAGGTCGTCGTGCGGCACGGCGATCCTCGGCAGCGCCTTGCCGTCGACGCTCGCCGAGAGCGATCCCGCAGCGCCGGCGGACGGCGCCGCGACCACGTAGATGCGGGGTGCGACGTACCTCAGCAGCAGGTGGGCACCCGTGCCGGCGACGATCTTCTGGTTCTGCACGCTCCACTGCCCCTGCAGCTCGACCTCGTTGACGTAGGGATGTGGCTCGGCCGTGTAGTCGAACGTCTTGTTGGCGTGCACGGTCTGGCTGTACTGGGCGCGGAACGTGCCGAGGTAGGTCTCGGGCGTCTGCACCGTGTCCGACGCCGTGATCGCTCCGTGCGGCGAGGCGTGCGGCGCCGAGGCTCGCTCGCCGAGCAGCGTGCGGATCTTCGACTCGGTCTCGGCGTATGCGCCCTCGCCGAAGTGGGCGTCGCGCACGTGCCCGTTGCGGTCGATCAGGTAGTCGGCAGGCCAGTACTGGTTGGCCCAGGCGCCCCAGGTCTTGTAGCCGTTGTCGACGGCCACGGGGTAGCGGATGTCGTGCTCCCTGGTCGCGCGCCGGACGTTGCCGACGACGTGCTCGAACGCGAACTCGGGCGTGTGCACGCCGACGATCACGAGGCCCGCGTCGCGGTAGCGCGCGTCCCAGGCCTTCAGATAGGGAAGCGTGCGGATGCAGTTCACGCAGGAGTACGTCCAGAAGTCCACCAGGACGACCTTGCCGCGCAGCTCGCGCAGCGAGAGCGGCTGTGACCCGGGCGTGTTGATCCACGTGCTGATGCCTGCGAAGCCGGGTGCGGGCCCGTAGTCCTTCAGCCGGTCCGGCGAATTGCCGGCGGCCAGCGCCGCCTGTGAATGGCCCTTTGCCGTGTCAAGCGATCGCAGGTCGGTCTTGATCGCGGAGGAGCGCTCCGGGCTCTGGATCCAGGAGAGATAGCCGGGTGTCGCCGCCGCGAGCCGCGTCGGCAGGTTGGTCGTGAAGAGCCACGCGCCGAGCAGGAGGATGACTCCCGAAACCCGCCGCAGCGCGAGACCGTGCCGGCGAACCCGGGCGAATCCCGACACGGCGCGCTGGCCGAGTAGGACGAGCACGAAGAGCGGCGCCGTGGCGCCCGCCGCGTAGGCGATCGTGATCAGCACGAGATTGCCCGAGACGTGATGCTCCGCGGCGAGAGCGGTCACGGCAGCGAGGATCGGCCCGGCGCATGGCGTCCACACGACCGAGAGCGCGCCGCCCAGTAGGAGACCCGAGGCGAACCCGTCGCCGCCCGGCACCCGGCCCCCCGCGCGCGCCGCGAGTGGCTGGAACAGCCGGCCGGCCCATTCGGCCAGGGAGGGCACGAGCAGCATCAGCCCGGCGAAGGCCAGCAGGACGACGGCGATCGTGTGCAGGAGATCCTGGGGAAGGCCGAGCGCTGCGAGCACCCGCGACGCAGTGAGTGTGAAGACCACGAACGCGAGCGCCAGACCGACAGCGACGCCAAGAGGCCGGCGACGCCCGCCCGTCGTACCTGTCGCGAGCACGACGGGCACGATCGGCAACACGCACGGAGACAGGAACGTGGCGAGACCGGCGACCATGGCCGCGAGTACGAGGGTCACGCTCACACACGCCATGCTAGGCCCTCGTGTGCCTGGCGCCGGCCCCTGACCGAGGTTGTTCCACGAACGTTAATCTGCCTGCAAGGAGCCCAGGTCCCGGCGTTCGCGGTGGTCTCGAAAACGCACAGCGCGAGCCGGGGCTCGCCCCGGCTCGCGCTGCGACTCCCGCTGGCTGCGAGGTCAGTCGTCGTTGCTGTGGCCACCGTTGTCGTCGTTGGCGTCGTGACCGGTGGTGTGATTGCCGTTGTCGTCGTTGAGGTCGTGCGCGGCGCCGTCGTCGCTGACCTGCGCGACGGTGCTGTTCGTCGTCTGCGCGGCAGTCGCGGCCTTGACGACCTTGCCGGCCTGCGCCGACGCGCTGCACGTCTCACCGGCACGGATCGCGCGGGCGGTGATGAGGCCCTTCGTGCCGGCGATGTGGCGCTCGAGGCTGAACGAGCCGCTCGGCGCGAGCGTCGTGCGCGTCGCCTGGATCACGAGGCGGCCGTCCTGGCGGATCTCGACGGCCCACGGGACGCCGGTGCGGTTCTGGTCGACCTCGAACTCGACCTGGAGGCGGCGGTTGTCCTGCTTGACCTTGAGCTTGGACGTGCTGTTGACGCTGCACTTGCCTGCAACACGGACGCCGTCGCCGCTCTTGGCAGAAGCGCTCTGGACGGTCGTCGCGCCGAGTGCGGCGGCGATGCTGAAGGCGGCTGCGATGGTCTTGGTGGTCGAGCTGATCATGACGAACTCCCTGCTTCGGTTGACAAGTCCAGACTGTCATCCGACCGGTTAGCGGCTGGTAAGCCAGGCCCCAGGAGTCGGTCAAGATTTGCTCAGGGACGAGCGCAGGCGGAACTAGTCGTCGCCGCCGCCACCACCACCGCCACCCCCACCGCTGCCACCGTCCGAGCCGCCGCTGCTGCCGCTCCCGCCACTGCTGCCGCTCCCGCCGCTGCTGCCGCTCCCGCCGCTGCTGCCGCTCCCGCCACTGCTGCCACTTCCCCCACCGCTGCCACTCCCGCCACTGCTGCCGCCGCCGTGATCGTCCGGCGTCGTGGTGGTAGTGGCCGGGGTCGTCTTGGTGGGAGACGTCGTGGGCTTCGGCTTCGGCTTCGGCTTGGGCTTGGGCTTGGACGGCGTCGTCGTCGTCTTCGCGGGTGTCGTGGCCGGCGCGGTCGTCGCCTGCCCGGAACCGCCCGATCCCGACGTCGGCGCGAGGCTGCCGGCCGAAGGCAGCGCATCGGCGCCGGGCGTGAAGGACCTGCTCGCGACGGAATTCGCGGCCAGACCGACCGCGACGGCCACGAGCAGGCCCGCGAAGGCGAGTGCCACGGCTGTCAGGCGTATGCGCATCTAGGGGCCAGGGTACTGCGGGTCGGCCGGCAGCAGTGCCGGGGAAGCGCTGGGATCGGGCGCCGCGGGGAGCCGGATCTCGGCACGCGTGCCGCCCTCCGGACGGCGTGCGAGCGACGCCGACCCTCCCCAGCGCGCGGCGAGCGCGCCCACGATCGCGAGGCCGAGGCCCGTGCCTCCACGGCCGGCCGGGCGGGCGGCGCCGCGCCGGAACCGCTCGAACGCCGTCGCGGCGTCCTCGGCCGAGATGCCGGGGCCCTCGTCGAGCACCGCGACGAATGCCTCTGCGTCGTCGCGCCCCCAAGTGATCGTCACGGTACTGCCCTCGGGCGTGTGTACGAGTGCGTTCTCGATCAGGTTGTCGAGGCTCGTGGCGATGTCGTCGCCGTTGCCGAGGCCGATCGCCGCATCGCCTCCGCCGGCGGCGACGCGGCGGCGCTCCTGCTCGGCCCGGCCACTCCAGCGCGTCTCCGCCGCACGGGCGGCCTCGGCCAGATCGACCGGTGCGCTCGGAGGAGCCGGCGCGTCGGCAGAGGCGAGCGTGAGCAGATTCGTGACGAGCCTGGCCAGTCGCAGCGTCTCGGCCTCGGCGGCGGCCAGGTCCTCCCCCACGGCAGGGTCCTCGTTCGCCATGTCGGCCGCTTCGATGCGCAGGCGAAGGCCCGTCAGCGGCGTGCGCAGCTGATGCGACGCGTTGGCCACGAACTCCCGCTGAGCCTCCAGCGCGAGCGTCAGCCGGTCGGCCATCGTGTTGAAGGCCCGTGCCACGTCCTGCTGCTCCGCCGAGCCCTCGACGGCCGCGCGCGCTTCGAGATCGCCTCCGCCGACGCGACGTGCAGTCGCCGCCAGATGCCCCAGCGGCCGCGCCAGCGAGCCGGCCATGAACCACGCGACCGCGAGCCCGAACGCGAGCGCGAGGGCTCCGATGCCGACCAGTGCGTACTGATCGCGGCGCACTTCCCGGTCGAGCGCGGTCACGCTCTGGGTGACCCGCACGGCGCCCGCCGTGCGGCCCTGCTGGACGACCGGCACGGCGGTATAGAGGAGCTGCTCGTCGAGCGTCTCGGAGCGCCGCCGGCCCTGGACGGTGCGACCCTCGAGCGCGTCGATGATCTCGGGCCGGTTGCCGAAGTCCACCCCCCGGGTGCCCGGCCGCGCCGAGTCGGCGAGCAGCGAGCCCGTCGGCCCCACGATGAGCACCCGGGCGCCCAGGTTGCGGGCGACCTTGCCCACGAGCGCATCGAGCTGGACGGGGCGGCCGAGCCGGCCCGATGCGCTGGCTGCGACCAGTTGCGCGCCATCCGCGGCCTGCGCGCGGACCTCGCGGTCGATCCGGTGCTGCGTGGAGAGGGCCAGGGGAACCGCGAGGGCCACGATCACGAGCACGAGCACGTACGCGAACGCCGCGAGCAGACGGGTGCGATAGGTCATCCGCTCGGCTCGTCCGGCGCCGCGAAGCGGAACCCGACGCCGCGCACCGTGTGCAGGTAGCGCGAGTCCACGGCGTCGTCGCCGAGCTTGCGCCGGAGGCTCGAGACGTGCACGTCGAGCGTCTTGGTCGACCCGAACCAGTTGGTGTCCCAGACCTCGTCCATCAGCCGCTCGCGCGTCAGCACGGTGCCGGCGTTGCGCACGAGCAGCGCGAGCAGGTCGAATTCGCGACGCGTGAGCGCGATCTCCTCCCCGTCGAGCAGGGCGCGTCGCGTCGCGGTGTCGACGGTGACACCGCCGATCTGGAGCACGGCCTCCGTCGCGGCCGGGCCGGCTTCGGGTGTCAGCGGGGCATCGGGGACACGACGGAGGACCGCACGGATGCGGGCGATCAGCTCCCGCGCCGAGAACGGCTTGACGACGTAATCGTCCGCGCCCAGTTCGAGGCCGACCACGCGATCGGTCTCGTCCCCGCGTGCGGTGAGCATGATGATCGGCAGCGAGGAGTGGCGGCGTACCTCGCGGCAGACGTCCAGCCCCGAGCCGTCCGAGAGCATCACGTCGAGCAGCATCAGATCGGGCTCGAGCTCGGCTGCGAGCGCGATCGCCTCGGGCACCGAGCCCGTGACGCGGGTCACGTAGCCCTCGCGCTCGAGAGCGGCGGCGAGCGGGAGGGCGATCGAGTCCTCGTCCTCGACGACCAGGATGGTGCGTGCTGCCATGCCGGGAGTATGTCTGCGGTACCCTCGCCCGGTCGTGACGCTCGAGATCGAGACAGTCGGGGCGGCGGCACACGATCCTCGCGCGTCCGAGCACATGGTGCCCATGCGCGACGGCGTGCGACTCGCGACCGACGTGTACCTGCCCGCCGGGCCCGGCCCGTTCCCCGCGGTGCTCGTGCGCCTGCCCTACGACAAGAACGGCCGCTATTGCTGGATGCCGTTCCTGGCCACGCACTTCGTCGGCCGCGGCTATGCGTTCGTGCCGCAGGACGTGCGCGGCAAGTTCCGCTCCGAGGGGGATCCGCTCGCGTTCGTGGGCGAGGTCCCCGACGGGTACGACACGATCGACTGGATCACGCGCCAGCCGTGGTCGAACGGCGACGTGGGCATGTGGGGCGACAGCTACTACGGCTTCACGCAATGGGCTGCCGTCGCGGCCGGGCACCCCGCGCTCAAGGCGATCGTCCCCCGCGTCACGCTCGCCGACATCGACGGCTGGCTGGACGGCGTGACGCCGCTCTACGGCGGCCACTACCTCGGCCAGTACTGGAGCGACCACGACACGCACCACTGGACGCCGGACTGGAGTCACCGCCCCCTCGCCGAGGTCTTCGATCCGGCCTTCGAGCAGCTCGGCAGCCGCTCGGCCTCGTTCGACTACGTGCTCGAGCGATCTCGCGGGGCCGAGCGGATTCCGCTGTTCCCGGGTGCCCACCCGTTCGACGTGCTGAGAATCCCCACCCTGCACGGCGTCGGCTGGTTCGACAACATCACGCCCCCGCACATGCTGGATTACGAGGCGCTCGTGGAGAATCCCGAGACGGCGCCGTTCCAGTACCTGCACGCCGGCTCGACGGATCACGAGAACTACCGCTTCGAGCAGGTGCCGATCCCGGAGGCGGACGACCACGCCGTGCATGACGATGCGCTCGAGCAGATGCTCACGCGCTACATCGCGCCCGCGCTCGACTTCTTCGACGCCTTCCTGACCGGCACGGCCGATCCCCGCGGCGTGCCACGCGTTCGCTGGCACCTCCCCCACGTCGGCTGGCAGGAGTCGCCCAGCTGGCCGCCGCCCGGAGCGGCCGAGCTGCGCCTGTACCTCGCCGATCCGGCCCGCGCCACGGTCGACGCCGACGGCGGATCGCTCGTCGCCGCCCCGGGCGAACGCGAGCATGCCGCCTGGCTGCACGATCCCGATGACCTGGTGCCCTCGACGCTCGTCGATCCGTTCAGCGCCCTGCTCGAGTACCCCGACGAGCGCGCCGTCGAGTCGCGCCCCGACGTGCTGACGTTCACCACTGTGGGCTGGGACGCGCCCGTGACGCTCGCCGGCCGCGTCGTCGCCCACCTCGAGTTGGCCAGCGATTCGCTCTCGATGTTCCTGCACGTCAAGCTGGTCGACGTCCACCCCGATGGCCGCGCCCATGCGCTGATGTTCGGGCAGCGGGTCGTGGACGACCCGCGGCCGGGGGTGCTGGTCGAGCTCTACCTGGGCCACACGGGCTACCGCGTCATGCCGGGCCACCGGTTGCGCCTGCACGTCGCCTCGAGCGACTTCCCGGTCTTCCTCCCCCACCCGGGAACCGCGGACAACCCGTGGGACGCGACCCGGACGCGCACGAACAGCCAGGCCCTGGGGACCGGCGGCGAGACGCCGTCGTACGTCAGCCTGACCGTGCTGCCGTCGCAGCGATGAGTTTCGGCCTCCGGGCCTGTCTCTTACCAGGAGTGCTGCGTACGCCTGCCCCGAGGAGACCGACATGAGCCTGCCAGAGATCACGACGCGCGACGAGTGGCTCGCCGCTCGCAAGCGACTGCTGACCCGCGAGAAGGAGCTGACCGCGGCACGGGACGCTCTCAACGCCGACCGCCGCCGCCTGCCGATGGTGCGGATCGACAAGCCCTACGTCTTCGAGGGCACGCAGGGCGAGGTGAAGCTGCTCGACTTCTTCGAGGGCCGCCGGCAGCTCATCCTGCAGCACTTCATGTTCGATCCCTCGTGGGAGGACGGCTGCCCGAGTTGCTCGGCCGAGGCCGACGAGGTGGCCGATGGACTGCTCGCGCACCTGCACGCGCGCGACACGACATTCGCGTCGGTCGCGCGGGCGCCGCTCGCCAAGATCGAGGCCTACAGGGCGCGCAAGGGGTGGACGTATCCCTTCTACTCGTCCTACGGCAGCGACTTCAACTACGACTTCCACACGACCATCGACGAGTCGGTCGCTCCGCTCTGGGTCAACTACCGGACGCGCGCCGAGCTCGAGCAGGCACGCCCTTCGAGCTGGATCCTCGAGGCCGAGCAGCCCTTCGAGATGCCTGGCATCAGCTGCTTCCTGCGCGAGGGCGACGACGTCTTCCACACCTACGCGACCTACGCCCGGGGCACCGAGGCGCTCGGCGGCGCGTACGCCTTCCTCGACCTCACGGCACTCGGCCGGCAGGAGGACTGGGAGCAGCCGGAGGGCCGCGCAGCCGACCCGTACGGCGCAATGCCAAACTTCGCGGTGTGAGCTTCGAGCCCGTCGCCGACGCCCGGCCCGACGACCGGCCGTGGCCGCCCCTCGTGTGGCCGCTCGAGCCCCAGGTGCAGCTGCGCGGGCGCGTCGTGGAACTGGCCCTGTTCGAGGCCGCGCGGGACGGCGACCAGCTGTTCGCCGCCCTCGACGCCGACTCCGCGTGGGCGCACGTCGCCGGGCGCCCGCCCGACGCGGCCACCTACTCGGAGACGCTCGGCAACGCCGCGGGCCAGGGCCGGTACCCCTGGGTCGTGCGGCTCGTGCGCCCGCTCGCCGGCCTCGCGGCGGGAACCGTGATCGGTACTTCCTCGTATCTCGACGTCTCGGTCACCGACGCGCGTCTCGAGATCGGGTCGACGGCCTACGACCGGCGCGTCTGGGGAACCGCGGTCAATCCCGAGGCCAAGCTCCTGCTGCTCTCCCACGCCTTCGACGTGCTCGGCGCAGGTCGCGTCCAGCTCAAGACGGACGTCCGCAACCAGCGCTCACAGCAGGCCATCGCCCGGCTCGGCGCGCGCTACGAGGCGACGCTGCGCCGCTATCAGCGCCGGAGCGACGACACGGTGCGCGACACCGTGCTCTTCTCGATCCTGGCGGAAGAGTGGCCTGCCGTGCGCTCCGGCCTCGAGGCGCGGCTCAGCGCTCCCGCAGGATCTCCGTCGGCCTGACACGGCGAAGGACCGCCAGCGCGGCGAACGCGCAGGCGAGTGCGGCGGCCGCGGTGACGATCAGCAGCACGGCCAGGCCGTCCACCGGCACGGCGACGCCGGGCGGCAGGACGAAGAGGTTGCGCAGCACCTGGACGAGCAGGACGGCCGACGCGGCTCCGGCGATCAGGCCCGCAGCGAGCCCGCCGGCCGCGACCAGCACGACCTCGCCGAGCACCAGCCTGCGCACCTCACCCGCGTGCATGCCCTGCGCGCGCAGCACGACGTACTCGCGCCGGCGCTGGAGTATCAGCCCGAACACGAAGATCCCGATCACCGCGGCGCTCATGAGCAGCGTGAACAGGGAGCCGAGGTCGACGAGACTGTGGACGTCGATGGCGGTCAGGCTCGACTGGTCGTCCCCGAGCGCCGTCGCGGCGGTCTCGATGGCCAGAGGAGCGCGCGCTCCCGGCCCCGCGCGTAGCGCCGCGACCGCCCGGGCGAGACCCGCGTCGCTGTGGTCATCCGTGCGCGCGAGGAAGAAGCCGACGCGCTCGGTGTGCGTCGCGGCGATGTAAGGAGCGAGGCCGACGATCACGTTGGGCGGTCGCGCGAAGCCCGTGAACCGCGTGAACAGCCCGGCCACGCGGAAGCGTGCCGAGGTCTCACCCGGCGTGCCGAGGGCGAGCACGAGCCGGACGTGGTCGCCGACCTCGAGCGCGAGATCCTGCGCGGTGGACGCGTCGAGGAGGACGGCGCGCGGATCATCCCGCAGAGCGGCGAGCGCAGCTTCGGGCGATCTGCCCGTGAAGGCCGAGTCGGCGATCCGCGCCGCCCCGCCGAACGTCGCGGGATCGATCGCGGTCAGGTCCGTCCGCGCGCGCTTGTACCTGCCGATCGCCAGCGAGTTCCCGAGCCCCGAGACGACGGGGGTCACCCCCGCGACACCCGCGACCCGCAGCCTGGGCGCGTACGCGGCCGTGCGGGGACGGGTGCCGGGTGAGATGCGGAGATCAGAGCCGACGACGAAGCCCGAGTCGGCGCGCTTGGCGGCGTCGTAGGTGGCGGCGAAGGCGCGCAGACCCGTCCCGAAGGCGATCACGAGCCCGAGCGCGACGATGCCCGCTCCGAGCTCCCACGGCCGCCGCCGCAGGCTGCGGAGCAGGAGCCCGGTCGCGACCCCGCCGGGCGCGACAGGCAGGCGCATCGCGACGGCGATCAGGACGCGGCCGACGAGCAGGACGCCCCCGATCGACGCAAGCAACGGCACGAGCAGGAGATACGAGGGCAAAGAGACGGAGCGGCCCGCGAAGACGGAGCCGGGCGTCGAGTCGAGCGCGCCCGAGCGCACGACGACGACCTCGGCGACGGCGGCCGCGGCGATCAGGGCGACGTCGAGCCACAGCCGCCGCCAGGCAGGCTGCCGCCCGAGCGGCAGCTCGCGCCGTTCGCCGCCGACCTCGCGTCTCAGCGCGCGACGCCCTGGGATGAAGAGGGCGAGCGCGGTCACGAGCATTCCGCCGGCCAGGGCGAGGAGTGCCGAGCGCGCCAGGTCGCCGCGCCCGGCCTGCCGCAGCGCGCCGGAGCCGAGGATCGCGGCCACGCAGAGGAAGCCGGCGATCACCCCCAGCACGGATCCCGCGCCTGCGACGGCGAGCGTGCGATAGCCGAGGGCGCCCATGAGATCGCGGCGGTTCGCGCCCCGCAGGCGGAGCATCGCCTGCTCGCGCCGCTGTGTCGCGGCAAGCACACCACCGGCGTAGGCCGCCAGCAGCGCCGCGAGCAGGATCGCCGGCAGGCCGAGGAAGAAGAACATCCGCTTGCCCACCGCGGCGTCCGCACTCGCGACCATCAGCGTGTTCGAGATGTTGTCGATGAGGTAGTCCTGCCTGGGCGCGATGCGCTGGATCGCACGCGCAACGGCACGCGTCTGCGCGTGAGCTGCGGCGGGCGCGGAATGCAGCCGCTCGCGCCCCATGAGCACGTCGACCTCCTCGGAGGGCATGCTCTTGACCACGCCGCCGAGCTCCGCATTCGCAGCGCGCATGGCCGGGATCACGCTGTGGGCGAACACCGCGGGACTGACCACGATCGACTGTGGCACGTAGAGGAACTCCTCGAGCGTGCGGGAGCGGCGACTCGCGAAGAGCGGCCGGGCTCGCGTGAGATCGGCCACGCCGCTGACCCGCAGGTCGAGCTGGCGGCCACCGGGGAGATTCAGCCGCACCGATCCGCCGGGGCCGGTCGCGAGCGAGCGCGAGGCCTCGCCGCTGAGCAGCGCGGCCCCGGGCTGCCACGACCCGGACACGACGCGGATCGACGGGTAGTGGTCGATGTAGTGCCGGTCGAACGCGAATACACGCACCGGCCCTGGCACCGCCATTCCGGGTGCGCGCAGCGCCCCGGGCGGCAGGTCGGCGAACGCAAGGCCGTCGGCTGAAGCCACGCCCGGGATGGCGGCGATCCTGCGGCGCAGCTGCTCGAGCGTCAGCAACCGCGGGCCGTTGGCGGGCACCGGTACGAGGCTCTCACGACTCGAGACGCGAGCGCGCCCGCGCACGGCTCCGGCTCGAACGGCCCGCAGGGCGCGGGTGCGATACGTGATCGTCACCGTCGCCCCCGGTGCGACGGAGCCGATGTTGCGGCCCAGCCCCGCCACGCCCTGGGAGAACGGGCTTGCGCCCTCCCCGTCGGGCACGGGCACGTCGTTCAGCGTCGCGGACCCGGCGACGTAGCGCAGCGGCGGGGGCGGCGCGTCCTCGACGACGACGTCGTGCGCGGGCTCGTCTCCGCCGTTGATCACCCGCAACGTGACGGCCACGGAATCGCCCGCTGCAACCGAGCCCTTGGCGCCGATGCGCTCCTCCAGGCGAAGGCCGCCGCCGAGTGGCGAGGTGAGCACCCGCTGCAGGTCGATCGCGAGCGGCGCGACCGCGCGCGCCGTCAGCGTCGCGCCCGAGCCGTCGGCGAAGAAGAGCACGCCCGAGAACAGACCCACGCCCAGCGTCACGCCTGCCAGCGCGGCGAGCGTCCGGCGCGGGTTGCGCACGAGCTCGCGCCAGACGTAGCTACGCATCGCCCGCGACCCGTCCGTCTCGCAGTCCGAGCCGCCGGTCGAGCAGCGCGGCCAGCGCGAGGTCGTGCGTGACGACGATGAGCGTCGCGCCCAGCTCCCGCTGGGCGTCCTGCAGGGCCTCCGCGACCACCTGCGATGTTGCCTCGTCCAGCGCGCCCGTCGGCTCGTCGGCGAGGATCACTCGCGGCCGGTTGATCAGCGCCCGCGCAACCGCAACGCGCTGTCGCTGCCCGCCCGACAGCTGATCCGGGAGCTTGCCGGCGTGCTCGGCGAGGCCGAGGCGCTCCATCAACGCGTCGGGCGAATGCAGCGTCTGCTTGCTCAGCGCGAGCTGGAGCTCCACGTTCTCGAGGGCCGTGAGGAACGGCAGGAGGTTGTCGGACTGGAAGACGAGCCCGATCTCGTCGCGGCGGATGCGCTCCCGCTCGCTCTCGGGCAGGCTCGAGATCTCGTAGCCGCCGAGCGAGACGCTGCCGGCCGACGGGCGCTCCAGGCCGGCCATCAGCCCGAGCAGGGTCGACTTGCCGCATCCGCTCGGCCCTGTCACGGCGAGGCTGGTGCCGGGCTCGACCTCGAGCGTGACGCCGTCGACGGCCCGGACCACACCTGCGCTCGTCTCGTAGTGCTTCGAGAGCGTTTCGACCCGGATTGGCGCGCCCGTCGTCACAGCGACCGGACGGCACCGTCGGCGAGGGCGAGCCTGTGCTGCGCACGCGCGGCCAGCTCCTCGCTGTGGGTGACGTAGAGCACGCTCAGACCGCGCTCGCGCCAGGCTTCGAAGATCACCCCCATGACCTGTTCGGCGGTCGCGCTGTCGAGCTCCCCGGTGACCTCGTCCGCCAGCAGCAGGTCGGGCTCGTTGGCGAGCGCCACGGCGACGGCCACGCGCTGCGCCTCGCCTCCGGAGAGCGTGTGGGGCCGATGCTGGAGTCGCCGTCCGAGACCGAGCTCGGAGAGCAACTCTCCCGCGCGCGCACGCGATCTGCTCCCGCCCAGGCCGAGGGCGAGCTCCACGTTCTCGGCCGCCGTCAGGAACGGGACGAGATTGTCGCGCTGGAGCACGACGCCGATCCTCCGCGCTCGAAGCTCGGCGCGGCCGTCGTCCTCGAGCGCGCTCAGGTCGTGACCGTCGAACGCCACGCTGCCCGCGTCAGGCAGCAGCAGGCCCGCGAGCAGTGAGATCAGCGTGGACTTGCCGGTGCCCGACCGCCCGACGAGGCTCGTCGTCTCGTTGCGCGCGAGCTCCAGGCCGACACCGTGGAGGACTTCGGTCGTGGTCTCGCCGTCGCGAAAGGATTTCGAGACGCCATCGACGCGCACGAGCACCGGCGAGTGCTCGGGCTGGACGGTCGCGCTCAGGGCTTCCGCGTCGCGGCCGGCGCACCGGCGAATGCCGCCGGCATGGTGGTGCGGGCGTGCCTGTCGAGCTTGAGCACCTCCGCGCTGACCTCCGCCAGCCCGCGGCCCCCGAGCTGCCGCACGTTGACCAGATCCTCCGTCTCGTCCGGGCCGCTGGACGAGCGCGGCTCCGTGCGGATGCCGCCCACGCCGGGAGCGAAGTACTTGTACTCCTCCCCGCCCTCGAGGATCACGACGACGTTCCCGAAGCACCGGAAGGGCACGCACTTCGTCTGCTTCGTCTTCACGACCTGCGCTGTCGTGGCCTCCTCGCCGGGAACCTGCTGCTGGTAGTACGAGGGCGAGCCGGCACGTGGCTTCGCCGGCATGAAGATGCCGGCCTTCGCACCCTGACGGCCGTCCAGCCACCCGTCCAGGGCGCTCACGGAGCGGCCTCCCTCGAAGCCCTCGGTGTAGGAGCCGCGGTACCAGACCGTCCCCTTCGCGTCGATGGAGAGGTAGTCGATCGCCTCCTCGACGATCTGCCCGCCGTCGATGTCCTGGTCGAGCACCGCGACCGAGCGCACGCCGTTGATCACCTTGACGACGTCGGTGACGGTGTAGACGCGGGTGTGCGGCAGCCGACGGCTGCCGGCGTTGACGAACCCGCGGGCGACGGACTGCAGCCCGGGCGTGAGCGGCTGCCACGGGTTCGCGGGCGGCTTGGCCTGCGCCGCCGGCTCGAGCACCGCCGTGCCGAGCGCGGCCAGTGCCGCGAACAGCGCCAGGCTCACTCGCGCGCGCGTCATGCGCGGCGCCTGCGCAGCCGGAGCCCCAGCGTGAACAGGCCGATGCACGCGGGCACCACGAGTGCCACCGACAGGATCCCGCCGGCGTTCAGCGTCGTCCTGCCCGCAACGTGAACGGCCACGAGCGGAGCCGTGATGGGGGGCCGGTCGGCGCCGCCGCGGCGCAGGACGGCGACGTAGACGCCGAACGAGCCGGAGCTGACGGCCTTGAGGCGCCAGGTGATCGTCTGCGCACCGCCTGCGCGGACTGAGCCGAGATAGCGCGTGCGGTGGGTCGACCAGTCCTCGGGATCCACGTAGACGTCGCCGTTGAGGCTCACGATGTTGAGGTGCGCGATGACGCCATCGGCCGCCGGGCCGTGATTCACGATCGTGGACCGGAACGCGAAGGTGCTGCCGAGATCGGTCGAGATCCGGGCGCGATCGACGGTCGCCGAGATCCCGGCGGGGCTGGAGGCCGCGTGCACCGCCGCTGCCAGCGCGAGCACCGCGCCGAGGGCGATGAGAGCCGTCACGGCACGCCCGCGCATCATTCGGAGACACCGCCCCGGAGCGACATGTACCGCCCGGCCACGACCGGCGCGAGCACGGCGAAGATCACGGCCGCCAAGACGGGCGACACGAGCCACGAGGCGTCCTCGCTCCAGGAGTGGCCGTTGACCACGATCCTGCCGACGAAGTGCTCCCCGGCGGTGACCGGGTTGAAGCGGATCAGCAGGTTGCCGGCCCAGCCCTGCTCCGCGCTCGAGGGCAGCTGCGAGGGCGCGAAGAGCGCGAGCAGCACGAACAGGCTGAGCGAGAGGCTGAAGCGGTTGGAGCCGCTGAACACGCTGATCACGATGCCGAGCGATGCGAGGAAGATGGCGAGCAGGGTCCCGACCACGAGGCCGACCGCGAGCGCCTCCGCCACGATCCCGACGCCGTGCCCGAGCCGCCAGACGTAGGGCACGGTGACGACGAACGCGGCCAGCCACAGCGAGAGCGCCGCCAGCAGCTTGCCGGCCGCGATCTGGCGGCGAGGCGCCGGCGTGAGCAGCATCGTCTCGAGGGTTCCGCGCTCGCGCTCGCCGCTGATCGCATCACCTGCGACGAGCAGCGCGAGCAGGGCGCCGACCGCGATGGCGACCTGCAGCGTGAGGCTGACCGACTCCCGCTGCTCGAGGAAGTTGAGGTCGGTGTTGGTGGCGACGAGATAGGCGATGACGCTGAGCAGCAGGCTGAACGCGAAGCACATGACGAGCGCGCGCCCGCCCGTCCAGAGGTCGCGCAGCTCGCGCTCGAACACGACGGCCCAGATGTTCGGCCGTTCCACGCGCACGAGCGGGGTCTCACCCCGTTCGAGCGGAGCGTGGGCGAGCGACATCTCAGACCGCCCCGGTCATCGCGAGGAAGGCGTCGCTGAGACGGGTGCCGTCGAGCTCGAACGAGCGCAACGCGAGGCCGGCGTCGAGCAGCGCGCGCAGCACGTCGTTCGGGGCAGGACCGCCGCCGTTGGCATCGCCCGGCGCCGCCAGCTCGACGGCGAGCCATCCGGTCTGGCTCTCGGAGAGCTCCACCTGCTGGACGGCCGGCAGAGCGGCGAGCACCAGCGTCGCCCGGTCCGTCTCCTCGGGAGCGACCTGCAGCCGGAGGCGGCGCGGAGCGGCCGCGCGGCTCACGACGTCGGAAACCGTGCCCTCGGCGACGACCCGGCCGCGGTTGAGGATCAGGACGTTCGAGCAGTTCTCCTCGACCTCGTTGAGGAGATGCGTGCTCAGCAGCACGGCCGCGCCGCGCTCCCGGGCGATGGTGCGGACATGTCGCAGGACCTGTCGCTGCCCGGCCGGGTCGAGGCCGAGCGTCGGCTCGTCCAGGAACACCGCCACGGGTTCGTTGACGAGCGCGCGTGCGATGCCGAGCCGCTGCCGCATCCCCCGGCTGTAGGCCGAGATCGGCGAACGGCCGCGCTCCAGGAGCCCGAGCTCGTCGAGCAGGGAGCGGGCGATCTCGCCGGCGCGACCACGCGGGTAGCCATACAGGCGGGCGTGGTAGGTGAGGTACTGCTCGCCGGTCTGGCCACCGGGATAGCCCGCGCTCTCGGGCAGCACACCGATGCGGCTGCGAATCTCCTCCGGTCGGGTGTGCGGGATCCCGGCCACCGAGAAGCTCCCGCGGCTCGGCGCGAGGATCGTCGTCAGCATGCGTACGGCCGTCGTCTTGCCCGCGCCGTTCGGACCGAGGATGCCCAGGACCTCGCCCGCCTCGACAGCGACCGTCAGATCGTCGACGGCGACGAGCGACCCATACAGCTTTGCGATCCCGCGCGCCTCGACGACCGGCGTCATGCCCTCACGCATCTCCTAGATGGCTGGACCGCCGAGGCTACCGGCTCAAGATGAACGGCGGATGAGCGATCGACAGCCCGCGCGGCGGCGTGTGAGAATCGTCTCATGCGCGTCCTTGTCGTCGAAGACGAGTTGCAGATGGCGAGCCTGATCCGTCACGGGCTGATCAAGGAGGGCCTCGCCGTGGACGTCGCGGCCAGCGGTGAGGACTCGCTCTGGATGGTCAACGCAGTCGACTACGACGCGATCGTGCTGGACGTCATGCTGCCCGGCGCCGACGGCTTCGAGACCTGCCGGCAGATCCGCGCCAAGGGCGTGCGTGCGCCCGTGCTCATGCTGACCGCGCGCGACTCGGTCGAGGATCGCGTCGCCGGGCTCGACTCCGGCGCCGACGACTACCTCGTCAAGCCGTTCGCATTCGCGGAGTTGCTGGCGCGCCTGCGCGCGCTCGCGCGGCGCGGCGAGCTCGAGCGGCCGGGCGTGCTCGAGGTGGGCGACCTGCGACTCGACCCCGCGACCCGGCGGGTCTGGCGGGGATCGACGCCGATCTCGCTCTCGCACAAGGAATTCGCCCTGCTCGAGACGTTCATGCGCAGGCCCGACGAGGTGCTGTCCCGCCTGCATCTGCTCGAGCACGCGTGGGACTTCGCCTACGAGAACCGGTCGAACGTGATCGACGTCTACATCCGCCACCTGCGCAACAAGATCGACGACCCCTTCGGCAAGCACTCGCTGGAGACCGTCCGGGGAGCCGGCTACCGGCTGCGCCGGGACGGCGGCGCTTGACGCGACTGCCGATCCGCCTGCGCGTGTCGGCCGCGTTCGCCGTCGCGATGGCGGTCGTGCTCATCCTCTCGGGCGCGATCCTCTACGTGCGGCTGGGCTCGCACCTGTCGCTCGCGCTCGACCGCCAGCTGCGGCTGCGCGCGAACGATCTCGCCGTGCTCGTAAGCCGGCCCGGCACGCCGCTCGCGGCCGAGCATCGCAGCCGCTTCGTCGAGACGGGCGAGACCTACGCGCAGGTGCTCGACGGGCGCGGCCGGGTGCTCGACGGCACGGCTCCTCTCGGTCGCACGTCCGTGCTCACGGCCGACGAGCTGCGACGAGCCCGGGTGGACGAGATCTACACCAACCGCAGCTCCGTGCCGGGCCTCGACGAGCCGTCGCGCATCTTCGCCACGCCGGTGACGAGGCGAGGGCAGCACCTCGTGCTCGTGGTCGGCATCACGCGCGAGGATCGTGCCGAGACGCTGCGCAGCCTGCGTGACGAGCTCCTCGTCGCGGGGCCGATCGCGTTGATCCTGGCCACGCTCGCCGGCTACGCCCTGGCCGGGCTCGCACTCCGGCCTGTGGAGTCGATGCGACGCCGTGCCGCCGCGATCTCGGCGGAGCGACCAGGCGAGCGGCTGCCGGTGCCGCAGACGCGCGACGAGGTCCAGCGGCTGGGCGAGACGCTCAACGAGATGCTCGCCCGCCTCGAGGCAGCGCTCCTGCGTGAGCGCACCTTCGTCGCCGATGCCGGCCACGAGCTGCGCACGCCGCTCGCACTGCTGCGCACCGAGCTCGAGCTCGCTCTGCGTCACGGTGAGGGCGAGGGCGAGCTGAGAGACGCCCTGCGCCGATCCTCGGAGGAGGTCGACCGGCTCACGCAACTCGCAGAGGCGCTGCTGCTGATCGCACGCTCGGATCACGGCCACCTCGAGCTGCGGCTCGAGGAGGTCGAGCCCGCCGAGCTGCTCGAGTCCACGGTCACGCGCTTCGAGTGGAGGGCGAAGGAGGCCGGACGGCCCGTCTCGGCGCACGCGCCACCGGGGCTCCGGCTGCGCGGCGATCGCATGCGGCTGGAGCAGGCGCTCGGCAACCTCGTGGAGAACGCGCTGCGGCACGGCGACGGCGAGGTGACGCTCTCCGCGGCCTCGGAGAACGGAATCGTCGATCTGCACGTCCGCGACGCGGGAGGCGGCTTCCCGCCCGACTTCATCGCCGAGGCGTTCACGCGCTTCGCGCGCCCGGATCACGGCCGCTCGGGCGCCGGCTCGGGGCTCGGCCTCTCGATCGTGCGCACGATCGCCGAGGCGCACGGCGGCAGCGCGCAGGCCGCCAACCTGCCGGCCGGCGGCGCCGACGTCTGGCTTTCGCTGCCGAGTGCGGGGCCGGCGGACGAGCTGCAGCGCTAGCCGCGAAGGAGCGAGGTCTGCCCGGGCTCGGCACGCGCGAAGGTACGCGCCGCGGGCACGATCGAGCGGAGATCCTCCCAGCTGCGCGCCTGGCGCAGCATGTAGGCGGGCGCCTGGCTGCCGAGCTCGGCGTTGGAGCCGAACAGCCACGCTTTCGCCGTCTCGTCCCCGTAGGCGTCCACGACCAGACGCGTCGCCTGGTACCCCTCGCGCAGGCGGATCTGCGCCTCGTCGCGGGGCAGGTTCTGGCGCGCGATCCAGCGGGCGACCATCTTCGGGTCCTTGACCCCGCTGATGTACGCGGTCATCCGCTGGCCGAGATGGTCCTGGAGGTACGCGACGATCTCCTGGATCGGAAGCAGTGCGGCCTCGTCGCTTACTTGCTCGGGGGAGAGCTGGTCAACCACCGGATCGCCTCACTCGTAGCGGAGAGCAGCTATCGGATCGAGCCGGGACGCGCGGCGCGCCGGGTAGTAGCCGAACAGGAGACCGATCACCAGCGCCACGGCGAATGCGATCACGAGTGACGGCACGCTGATCAGCGTCTCCCAGCCTGCCAGCGAGCCGATCGCGCCGACGGCCCCGATCCCCGCGACCACCCCGGCGATGCCGCCGAGCGTGCTCAGGACGATGGCCTCGATCAGGAACTGCGCCTGCACCATGAAGGGGCTGGCGCCGACCGACTTGCGAATGCCGATCTCGCGCGTCCGCTCGTGCACGGAGACCAGCATCATGTTCATGATGCCGATCCCGCCGACGAGCAGGGAGATGCCGCCGAGCGCGAATGTGAGCGCCTTGAACGTCGTCGACGCTGCCTGGCCTTCTTCGAGGATGCTCGCCTGATCCTGGGTCGAGAAGTCCTCGGGATACCCGGGCGGCAACGCGTGCCGGCGCAGGAGCACCTCTTCGATGGCGTCCTGCGAGGACGCGACCTCGGAGGCGCTGGTCACCCGCACCGACAGGTGCACCGTGTTCTCACCGCCGAGCATCACGCGGGTGACGACGGGCAACGGCACGAAGATCCGGTTGTCCAGGTTCTCGTCCGAGAGTTGCCCACGACGGGACTGCAGGCCGACGACCTCGAACTCGTGGCTGCCGACCCGTACGGTCTTGCCGATCGGGTCCTGGCCGGGGAACAGGCGAGCGGCCGCATCCAGTCCCATCAGCATCACCTCGCGCCCGAAGCTGACATCGGCGCTCGTGATCCCGCGCCCGCGCACGACACGCTGGTTGTAGACGGCCGAGTACGCCGGGGTCATGCCGACGAGCCACGTGTTGGTGCGGAACCTCCCGGCCGAGACGACCTGGCTCTCGATGTCCTGATGCGGCGCGGCGATGCTGATCATCGGGAGCTTCGCGATCTCGGCCACGTCGCCGGGCGTGATCACGCGGTCGGTCGCGGACTGGCGCGAGCCGACGCTGATGTACTCGCCGTCGACCTCGACGACGTTCGCGCCGAGCCGCTGGATGCTGGCCGAGATCTGGGCCGAGGCCCCGTCGCTGACCGCCGTCACCGTGATCAGCGATGCAACGCCGATCACGACGCCGAGCGCGGTGAGGAGCGCACGGAACCAGTTGGCTCGCAGCGCGCCGAGCGCGATCCGCCAGTACTCGCGAATCGCCGTCATCGCGTACCCAGCGCGAGCGGCCCGCCGACCTGCTCGTCCGACACGATTTCCCCGTCGGCCAGGCGCACGATGCGCGAGGCCCGCTCCGCAACCTCGTTGGAGTGCGTGACCATCGCGAGCGTCGCTCCCGCCCGGTTGACGCGCTCGAGCAGGCCGAGCACCTCCTCCTCACTGGCAGAGTCGAGGTTGCCGGTCGGCTCGTCGAGCAGCAGCACGCTCGGCCGCATCACGAGCGCGCGAGCGACCGCCACGCGCTGCTGCTGGCCACCCGAGAGCTGCGTCGGGAGATGGCCGGCGCGATCGGAGAGGCCGACCTCTCCGAGCCCGGCGAGCACGCGGCTGCGACGCTCTCGCGCCGGCACTCCCGCGTACACGAGCGGCAGCTCGACGTTGCGGTAGGCGCTCGTGCGCGGCAGCAGGTTGTAGGCCTGGAACACGAAGCCGATGCGCTCACCGCGGACGTGGGCCCGACGCGTCTCGTCGAGCGTGGACATCTCCTCGCCCACGAGCTTGTAGGAGCCGGACGACGGGCGGTCGAGGCACCCGAGGATGGCGAGCATCGTCGTCTTGCCCGAGCCGGACGGGCCCATGATCGCGACGAACTCGCCCTCGCGGATGACGAGGCTCACGGATCGCAAGGCCTGGACGGCGACCTCGCCGGTCTCATAGACCTTGCTGATCTCGGCGAGCTCGATGACGCTCGTGCCGGCGTCATCCTCCATCAGTCTCCCCCCGTGTCGGCGGCCGCCTCGACGGCGAGCTGCTCGCCCGCACGCAGTCCGTGCACGACCTCGACGCTCTTGTTGTTCGCGAGGCCGAGCTCCACCGTGCGCGTCGAGGTCTTGCCGTCCGAGCCGATGACCTCGACGGTCGCGTGATCCTCGTCGTCCTGCGAGACGGCGTCGATCGGCACCTGGATGACGTCATCGTGCTGGGCGATGATGATGCGCACGCTCGCGTTCATGCCCGGCCTCGGGCCGTGGACGCCCTTCAGGCTCACGGTCACGGGGTAGGTCACCACCCCGTCCTTGTCCGTGCCCGCGAGCGCCGCGAAGACCACTTTCCCCTTGAACACCTTGCCGCCGAGCGCGTCCACGCTCACCTTCGCCGTGAGCCCCGACTTGACGCGTGCGACGTCGAACTCGCTCAGGTCGACGCGCACGGCCAGCCGGCTGAGATTCGTGACCGACGCGATCGCGGTCGTTCCGTCGACCGGGGCACCCGGAGCGGTGAGCAACGCGTTGACGGTCCCGGCGCCGGGCGCCCGCACCGTCAGGTGACGCAACCCGAGGCGCGCCGCAGCGAGCCGTGCCGCCGCTGCGCTGTTCTTGAGTCTGGCCAGGGCGATGTCGGACGCCGATGCCGGCCCGCTGCGCGCACTCAGCGCCGCGAGGTCGGCCACGGCCCGGCTGACGGCTGCGCGCGCGGCGATGGCGGCAGCGGGCCCCTGCACCTGGACGAGCTTCGCTCGCGCGGAGGCGACCGCTCCACGGGCGGCCGAGAGGCCCGTACCGCCAGGCCCGGCACGTAGCGTCCGGACCTCGGCCTGCGCAGCCGAGACATCCTGACGCGCGGCGGCCACATCCGCAGGATCCGCGTTGCCCTGCAGCGCCGCGAGCTTCGTGTGCGCAGCATCCACTGCGGCCTGGGCCGATGCGATCTCCTGCGGGAGCGGAGGCTTGAGTGCCGCGAGCGCCGCGAGCGCCTTGTCCAGGTCGAGTTGTGCCGTGCTGACCGCTGCGGGATCGACCGGGTCTGCGGCCTTCGCGGCGGCGAGGTCGTTCTGGGCGACGGTCACGGCGTACTGGGCGGCGGTGACGTCCTCGGGCAGCGGCGTGGCGGGTGGGCTCTGCAGCGCGGCGAGGTCGGATTCCGCCTTCTTGACCTCGGCCTGCGCGGCGCTGATGTCGGTAGGCGTGCCCGGGGTCAGCACCCGTTCGAGGTGCTTCTGGGCGACCGCTGCGCGCTCCTCGGCGAGCCGCAGAGCCTGGCTGCGTGCGGCCGGAGTCCCGCCGAGCAAGACCTGGAGATCTGCCTGCGCGCGCCGCACGTCCGCACGGGCGGCGGCAACATCGGCCGCATGCGTGCGGCCGGTGACCTGTGCCAGGTCGGCGCGGGCCGAGCCGATCGCTGCGTGAGCGGCGGCGAGCTCGGCTGCGGTCGGCGGGATGCCCTTCTGCGGATCGTTGTGAAGCTTCTGAGCGAGCTCGATCTGCGTCGTTTCGAGGTCGAGCTGCGCCTGCTGGACTGCAGCCTCGGAGGCGCCGTCGTCGTCGAGGCGCGCGAGCGGCTGTCCCGCCGTCACGTGCTGTCCTGGCTTCACGAGCATCTGCGCGACGTGGCCCGTCGCACGCGCGAACACCGCATCCGCCGGCGCGGAGGTCGAGCTTGTGCTCGTCGATCCGGACGCAGAGCTTCCAGACGACGGAAGCTCGATCGCAGACACAGGTCCGGTCACGATGCGACCGACGCCACCGACCGTGACGACCACGTCGCCGCGCGTCGCGGTGACGGTGGAGGTGTCCGGCGCGCTGGCCGACTGTCCGCTCTGCGCCATCCAGATGGCGGCTCCGATCAGGACGAACCCCACCAGCGCCGTGACGGCGAGGACGCGGTGCGGCTTGCGGGAGATCAACGCGGGCATCCGTTTCCCCTTCCGTTCGGGTCTGGCCGTGTTCGGCGCGTCATCGCCTGCGAATTGGTGATCACGAGTCGTTGAGCATGGTGTAACTCCGACATGAAGCTCCGATGAAGGTCCGGATGGATGAACGCCGGGGCGTCGTGTCCCAGCCATCCTCCAGGGCGAACATGAACGGCAAATGAATGTTCTCTTCCCCAGCCCTTGCAATGGGTGGCTAATTCCCTGGCGGATTTGCAAGTACTCAGAATCGGTGGGGTGTTTTTTATGGCGACGCGCCGCAAACCATTGACTCCAGTTTGCGCGTAGTGCTACATAGCGCCACACAAAGACTCACTGGGGAGTGAGGGCGACTCACTGGGGGAGTGAGAGATCGTGAGAGGAACTGAATGTCCCGGCGAAAGCCGCCGGGAAACACAGGGTGAGCCCCTGGACCAACGTCTGACGACCACCGTGGTCTCCACGGCGCCGACGGAGCGCCTCCGATGACCAGCTGGATCGTCGCCTGGAGCATGAAGTTCCGGCTGCTGGTCGTCGCGCTCGGCGCGCTCATACTGATCGTCGGCGTCTCGGAGCTGCGCTCGATGCCCGTAGACGTCCTGCCCGAGTACGCACCCGTCACTGTCGAGGTGCAGACGGAGGCGCTCGGATTGTCGTCGGCCGAGGTGGAACAGCTCATCACCGTGCCGATCGAGCAGGACCTGCTCAACGGCATCGCATTCCTCAAGGACATCCGCTCGCAGTCGGTCCCAGGCATGTCCCGGATCTTCCTCGTCTTCGATCCCGGCACCGATCTGTTCACGGCACGGCAGGTCGTCGCCGAGCGCATGACACAGGCGCATGCGCTGCCGAACGTCTCGAAGCCGCCGCAAATCCTCCAGCCACTGTCGTCGACCAACAGAGTGCTCATGGTCGGCGTCACCTCCAAGACGCTCACCCCGATCCAGATGTCGGTGCTCGCGCGCTGGACCATCATCCCGCGCCTGCTCGGCGTCCCGGGCGTTGCCAACGTCTCCATCTGGGGTGAGCGCGCGCGGCAGCTGCAGGTGCAGGTCGACCCGCAGAAGCTGAGCGACGCCAATGTCTCGCTGCAACAGGTGATCGACACCTCGGGCAACGCGCTGTGGGTCTCACCGCTGACCTACCTCGAGGCGTCCACGCCGGGCACCGGCGGATTCATCGACACCGCCAACCAGCGCCTCGGCATCCAGCACATCTCGCCGATCACGACCCCGGAGTCGCTGGGCCGTGTGACACTCGAGGGCACGAAGATGACGCTCGGTGACGTGGCGACGGTCGTCGAGGACCACCCGCCGCTGATCGGCGACGCGCTCGCACCGACCGGGCCCGGTCTCATGTTCGTGATCGAGAAGGCGCCAGGCGCGAGCACGCTCGACGTGACTCGCGGGACCGAGGCCGCGATCAGGGAGATGCAGCCGGGCCTCGGTGGCATCGCATTCAACACCACGGTGTTCAGGCCGGCCACCTACATCGAGCACGGCATCAGCAACCTCGAGACGACGCTGATCGTGGCGGCCATCCTGGCGTTGCTCGCGCTCGCGGCATTCCTGCTCCGCTGGCGCCCGGTCGTGATCATCCTCGTCACGGTGCCGCTGGCGTTCGTCGCCGCGGCGCTCGTGCTCGACCTCACCGGGGCGACGATGAACACCATCGCCTTCGCAGGGCTGCTTGCGGCCTCGGCACTCGTGATCGACGACGCGATCGTCACGATGGACGCGATCACCGCGCGACTGCGCGAGGATGGCGCAGACTCGACCGCGGGCGCGATCACCCGGGCATCGCTCGACGTGCGCAGCGCAAGCGTCTACGCGACGCTCGTGGTCGCCGTGGCGATCATCCCGGTGTACTTCCTCGAGCAGATCCCCGGCGCGTTCTTCCCGGAGGCGGCGACGTCCTATCTGCTCGCGCTCCTGGCGGCGCTCGTCGTCTCGGTCACTGTCGTTCCGGCGCTGGCCGTGCTGCTGCTGACGCGCGCATCGGTGGGCAGTGGTGAGTCTCCGGTCGTGCGCCTGCTGCGGCGCGCCTATGGCACATCGCTCCCGCGCATGGTCTCGCGACCCCTGCCGCTGCTGCTCGCGGCCGGGCTCGTACTCGTGGCCGGCGGCGTCTCGCTCGCGTCCATGGGCAACTCGCCATTGCCGGTCCTGAAGGAGAGTCAGGTACTCGTGCGCTGGGATGCCGCGCCTGGCACATCCCTGACCGAGATGGATCGCCTCACGGCGCGCGCCGCGCGAGAACTGCGATCGCTGCCCGGGGTGACACAGATCGGAGGCCACGTCGGCCGGGCCGTGACCGCAGATCAGATCGTGGGAGTCAACTCGGGCGAGCTCTGGGTCACGATCAGCCCCGACGCGAACTACGGCAAGACGCTGACCTCGATCAGGAACGTCATGAGCGGATATCCCGGGCTCGCGAGTCACGTCGAGGCGTTCTCGACCGAGAAGGTCAGGGAGAACCTCACCGGAACGGCCAGTGACAACATCGACGTCCGGGTGTACGGCGAGGAATTGCCGATCCTCGAGCGCAGTGCCACCAAACTCGCGTCGGCGATCGCCCGAGTCGACGGCGTCGCGCGTGCGCGAGTCACTCGGCAGCCCGCTGAGCCGACCATCAAGGTCCAGGTCAATCTCGACGAGGCGGACAAGTACGGGCTGAAGCCCGGAGACGTCCGGCGCGCCGCCGCCACGCTCCTCTCCGGAACGCTCGTCGGCAGCCTCTTCGAGAAGGAGCGCGTGTTCGATGTCGTGGTCTGGGGCACGCCGCAGACGAGAAGCAATCTCACGAGCGTCCGTAATCTCCTGATCGAGACGCCCAGCGGCAAGGACGTCCATCTCAGTCAGGTCGCCGACGTGCGCATTGCGCCGTCGCCACCCGTGATCGAGCGCCAGGCCGTCTCGCGCCTGATCGACATCGCCGTCACGACGAACGGTCGCGACCGTGGCGCCGTCACGCACGACATCAACCAGGTCCTGCAGGCGACCCCGCTGCCCCTCGAGTACCACGCCGAGGTGCTGGGCGAGGAGACGCAGCCGATGCGGTTGCTCATCTCACTGGGCATCGCCGCGGTCATCGCAATGCTGCTGCTCCTCCAGGTCTGGCTCGGCAGCTGGCGTTACGCGGCACTGTGCCTCGTGACTCCGCTGGTCGCGGCGGCGGGCGCCGTGCTCGCCGCGCGCATTGCCGGCGGCACGCTGTCGCTGGGATCCTGGTTCGGGATCTTCGCCGGCTTCGGGCTCGCGATGCGCAACTGCGTCCTGCTCGTCAGCGGCATCCGCCGTCTCGAGCGCGACGCCGGAGAATCCCCGTCGTACGCATTCGTCCTTCGGGGCTCCGGCGAGCGGCTCGTGCCCGTGGCGACGACCGCAGTCGTGGCCGGGCTCGTGGCCCTCACGTTCGTCGCGTTCGGCTCGGAGCCCGGGCTGGAGCTGGCCTACCCGTTGTCCATCGCCGTCCTCGGCGGCGTGATCGCCGGCACGGCCTCGACGCTGTTCGCGGTGCCCGTCCTCTACTCCCGTCTCGCCGGCGTGTACGTGTTCCGGCGCGAGCCGGTGCACGTCGACGTGACCGAGCGCGCAGCGCCTGAGCAGTCGGTCGAGGAGACCTCGTGAAAGGAACCGTTGTGAGGCGTGCGAATGGCGTGATCGCCCTCGGCCTGGTCGTGCTCGGCCTCGCCCTCTCGGCCTGTGGTGGGTCCTCGGAGAGTGCGCCTCCCGCCGCGCCCGTCCATGTCACGAAGCTCGCAGACGGACGGCAACAGCTGACGCTGACGCCCGACGCTGCCAAGCGCATCGACCTCAAGACGGTCACGGTCGAGAGCGACGGCGGCAACACGGTGATTCCCTATGCGGCGGTGCTCTACGACCCCGACGGAACGACCTGGACATACACCAATCCCAAGCCGCTCGTCTTCGTGCGCGCAGACATCACCGTCAAGAACATCGACGGAGAGCGCGCGATCCTCAGCAAGGGGCCGGCCGCCGGAACCTCCGTCGTGACGCTGGGCGCCACCGAGTTGTGGGGCGTCGAGTACGGCGGCATCGAAGAAGACTGACGTACGAGCTCAGGCAGTGTCGGATCTCAGCATGGAAGGAGGGTCGGAGCGTTGATGCGTTGGATTGTCACCTCGAGCGTGAAGTTCCGGCTGCTCGCCATTTTCATCGGCGCCTCGATGATGTTCTTCGGCGCCCAGCAGTTGCGCGACATGCCGATGGACGCGTTTCCGGAGTTCGCGCCGCCGCGCGTCGAGATCCAGACGATCTGCATGGGCTTGAATGCCGCCGAGGTCGAGTCGCTCGTGAGCGTCCCGCTGGAGCAGTCGCTCAACGGCCTCGACGGGCTGCACCTCGTCCGCTCCAAGTCCGTGCCGCAGCTCTCGTCGATCGAGCTCCAGTTCGATCCTGGCACCGACATCCTGCACGCACGCCAGCTGGTTGCCGAGCGCGTCACCTCGGTCACGCCTTCCCTGCCCACCTGGGCCGCGCCGCCCGTCATCATCCCGCCCACATCGACGACGGCGCGCGTCGTGAAGATCGGCGTGTCCTCGAACACGATGTCGATCCAGCGCCTCTCGACGATCGGCTACTGGAAGATCAGGGCACGACTGCTGAGGATTCCCGGCGTCGCCAACGTCGCGATCTGGGGCGAGCACCTGGAGCAGTACCACGTGCTCGTCGACCCCAACCGCATGAGCGCGCGCGGGGTCACGCTCCAGCAGCTGATGGACGACACATCCGACGCTCTGGACGTCGGCCTGCTGCGCTTCTCGAGTGGCGCGACGATCGGAACGGGCGGGTTCATCGACACGCCGAATCAGAGATTGCTCGTCAACCATGAGCTGCCCATCGTCACTCCGGGCGACCTGGCGAAGGTCGCCGTCAAGGGCAGTGGTGCGAACGCCGTGCGCCTCGGTGACGTCGCCAATCTGACGATCGGCACACAGGCGCTCTCGGGCGACGCGGTCGTGAATGGCGGCCCGGGCTTGCTGATGATCGTCGAGAAGTATCCGTGGGGCAACACCCTGCAGGTGACGCGAGACGTCGACAAGGCCGTCAAGGAACTGCAGCCGGGCCTTCCGGGCGTCACCATCGACACCCACATCTTCCGCGCCGAGAATTTCATCAACGTCTCGATCGACAATCTCACGCGCGCCCTTCTGATCGGCGCACTGCTCGTCATCCTCGTGCTCTTCGTGTTCCTGTTCGAGTGGCGGACTGCCCTGATCAGCACGATCGCGATCCCGCTGTCGCTGACCGCCGCCGGCCTGGTGCTCTACTGGCGCGGCGACACGATCAACGTGATGGTGCTGGCAGGTCTGGTGATCGCTCTCGGCGTCGTCGTCGACGATGCGATCATCGACATCGAGAACATCTGGCGGCGCCTGCGCCAGAACCGGGCGGAAGGCCTCAACACGCCCGTCGCGAAGGTCATCGTCGAGGCCTCGCTGGAGGTGCGGAGCTCGATCGTCTACGCCACGATGATCATCCTGCTCTCGCTGATCCCGATCTACCTGCTGTCCGGGCTCACGGGCACCTTCTTCCGCCCGCTCGTCCTGTCGTACGGCCTGGCGGTCGGGGCATCGCTCCTCGTGGCGCTGACGATCACGCCCGCGCTCAGCATGCTCCTGCTCTCGCGGGCGCCGCTCAAGGGCCACGATCCGCCGCTCGTGGCGTGGCTGAAGCGCGGATACGCGTGGCTGCTCTCGCGTGTCATCCACCGGCCGCGGCCTGCCTACGTCGTCGTCCTCCTGACGGTGCTCGCGGGGCTCGCAGTCGTTCCGTCCCTCGGCGAGTCGCTGGTGCCCACGTTCAAGGAGCGGAACTTCCTCGGCCATTTCATCACCAAGCCCGGCACGTCGCTCACCGAGGAGACGCGCATGATCGCGCGCGCCCAGCGCGACCTGAAGAAGGTCCCGGGCGTCCAGCACGTGGGCACCCACATCGGACAGGCCTTCCTGGCCGACGAGGTCGCGGGCGTCAACTTCGGTGAGGACTGGATCGCGGTCGATCCGCATGCCAACTACGAGAAGACCGTTGCTCAGATCCAGCAGGTCGTCGACAGGTATCCCGGCGCGTTCCACGACGTGCAGACCTACCTCAACGAGCGGATCGACGAGGTGCTGACAGGCTCCAGCGATCCGATCGTCATCCGCATCTTCGGCAACGACCTCGGCACGCTCCACCGAGAGGCCGACGACGTGCGCGCCGCGATCTCGAAGGTCAAGGGCGTTCACGATCCGTTCGTCGAGTTCCAGGAAGGCGTCGCGCAGGCGCAGGTGACGGTCAAGCTCGCGGCAGCCCAGCATTACGGTCTGAAGCCCGGGGACGTGCGCCGAGCCGCCGCCACGATGATGGAGAGCGAGGAAGTCGGCGACATCTTCCGGGGCGGCCGCGCCTATGACGTGCACGTGTGGAGCACGCCGGAGACGCGGCACAGCATGACCAGCCTGCTCAACCTGCCCCTCGACACTCCGAGTGGCGGACGCGTGGCCATGCGCAACGTGGCGAACGTCAAGATCGTCGCGACGCCGAACGTGATTCACCACGAGGGCGCCTCGCGGAGCATCGACATCAACGCGGGCGTCGAGGGCCGCGATCTCGGAGCGGTCGCGAACGACGTCAAGGAGCAGCTCGACAAGCTCGCCTTCCCGCTCGGCTATCACGCGGAACTGCTCGGCGAGTACAAGGAGCGCCAGGACGCGCAGAACGACATGCTCCTCTACGGCATCGCCGCGGCGATCGGGATCTTCCTGCTCCTGCAGGCGTCGTTCCGCAGCTGGCGCCTGGCGATCCTGTCGTTCGTCACGCTGCCGATGGCACTCGTCGGCGGTCTGCTCGCCGTCGTGATCGGCGCCGACGGCATTCTCTCGATCGGCTCGCTGGTCGGCTTCTTCACCGTCTTCGGCATAGCCGCGCGCAACGGCATCCTGATGATCAACCATTTCCAGCACCTCGAGCGCTTCGAGGGCGTGAAGTTCGGCCCCGAGCTCGTCATGCGCGGCGCGCTCGAGCGGCTCTCCCCCATCCTGATGACCACACTTGCGACCGGCCTGGCGCTCGTACCGCTCGTCGTGGCCGGCAACTCGCCCGGCCACGAGATCGAGCACCCGCTGGCCGTCGTGATCGTCGGCGGCCTCATCACCTCGACGCTGCTCAACCTGTTCGTGGTGCCGGTCCTCTACCTCCGCTTCGCACGGGGAATCAATGCTCCTGTCGATGAACCCGCCGCGGCCACTGCGTAGCGCGGCAACGCTCCCGCTGGCCGCCCTCGCCGCGGTCGCCGCGCTCCTGCTCGTGCTCGCCGGCCCGGCGCGTGCGGCGGACGGCTACGCGGCGGCCCGTTTCTCCAATCCGACCGCCATCGACAATCCGTGGCAATCGCTGCAGCCGGGCATGCAGTTCACCTACCGCGGCCGGACGATCGAGGGCACAGAGGCCGTCGGGCATCGCCTCGTGTCCACCGTCACCGATCTGACGAAGGTGATCGACGGCGTGCGCACGGTCGTCGTGTGGGATCGCGACTTCAGCGCGGGCGAGCTCGTCGAGGCCGAGATCGCCTTCTTCGCGCAGGACGACGCGGGCAACGTCTGGGAGCTCGGCGAGCACCCGGAGGCCTACGAGGGCGGCAAGATCGTCGAGTCGCCCACCTGGATCCAGGGCATCGACCGGGCGCAGGCCGGCATCTCGATGAAGGCTGCTCCCCGCGCGGGAACTCCGAGCTATTCGCTCGGGCTCGGCCCGGGGGTGGGCTTCACCGATCGCGCACGCGTGCTCAAGGTCGGCGACAGGACATGCATCCCCTCGCGCTGCTTCTCCGGCGTGCTGCTCGTCGACGAGTTCAACCCCGACCAGCCGGGCAAGCACCAGCTGAAGTACTACGCCCCCGGCGTCGGCAACGTCCGCGTCGGCTGGTCGGGGGCGAAGGAGGACAGCAAGGAGACCCTCGTGCTCGTCGCGCTCGAGCGCGTGGGCGCTCGTGCCATGGCGAAGGCTCGCAGCGCGGCTCTCGAGCTCGAGGCGAGCGCGTACAGGACGAGCAAGAGCATCTACGGGCGCACGGCGCCCGCCGAACGGGCGAACGTGCAGACGGGCAGCCTCGGCTGGGCCAGGCTCGACGCTCGCCCCAGTCTCCGCGGAGCCGGGCAGTCGCGCTTCGCGGCGACGTCGGCGCAGATCGTCATCACCGCTCGTTTGACCTCCCCACCCCAGCCGCAGCGGGGCATGAAGATCGAGGTGACCCGCCCGGGCGGCAGGATCGTGCGCACGCTGTGGGTGGGCGCCACGCCGAAGGGCGAGACCGTCAGCCTCTCGCTCCCCAAGGGGGTCATCGCAGGGCACCCGGGAACCTGGCATGCCCGCTTCGTCGTGCAGCGCTCGGTGCGCTCCGCGATCTCGTTCGTCGTCGTCCCCGCGTCACCCTAGGGCTCCTACAGAATTCTTATCGAGCGGGCCTAGGCTTGGTGAGTGCCCGAAACGCTCGCCGCCGCGCGTTCCCAGCTGGCTCCGCGCCGCCGTGCCACGGCCGTGCTGCTGGCAGCCGTGCTGCTCGGCAACGCCGGTGTGATCATCTGGCTGTGGGTGCACGGCGGCAATCTGCACCCGCACTCGACCGGCGACCTCCTGACCGGCATCGGCCGCCTCACGGGCTTGCTGGGCGCCTATCTCGCGCTGATCCAGGTCGTGCTGCTCGCGCGCCTGCCACCGCTGGAGCGCCTCGTCGGGTTCGACCGCCTGACGGTCTGGCACCGCTGGAACGGTCACGCCTGCATCGATCTCATCCTCGCCCACGTGGTCTTCACCGTGTGGGGCTACTCGCTCGTCGACGGCTTCCCGCTGAGCAAGGAGATCTCGACGATGCTGGGTGGCGGCATCTATCCGGGAATGGTGACCGCCACGGTCGCGACGGGGCTCTTCATCGCCGTCGTAGGCACCTCGCTGGTAGTGGTACGCCGCAGACTCCGCTACGAGTGGTGGTACGCGGTGCATCTGATGGCCTACGCCGCGATCGCGCTCTCCTGGTTCCACGAGATACCGACCGGCAACGAGCTCGTCCTGAGCCGCGTCGCCGCCGACTACTGGCGCGCGCTGTACATCGCAACGATCGTCGTGCTCGTGCTCTGGCGGGTGGTGATCCCCGTGGCATGCGCGTTTCGCTACCGCCTGCGCGTCGCCGAAGTCACGGTGGAAGGCCCCGGGGTCGTGTCGCTGCGCATCACGGGGCGCAATCTCGAGCGCATGCGCGCCAGCTCCGGGCAGTTCTTCCTGTGGCGATTCCTCACCCGCCGCTCCTGGGGCACGGCACATCCCTTCTCGCTCTCGGAGGCTCCGCGCGAGGGCTCACTTCGCATCACGGTCAAGGGCCTCGGCGACCATACGGCGCGAATCGCGCAGATCGCACCGGGCACGCGCGTGCTCGCCGAGGGCCCGTTCGGCGTCTTCACCGACGAGCGCCGCCACCGCGACAAGGCCGTACTGATCGCCGGCGGCATCGGGATCACGCCGATCCGCGCGCTCATGGAGACGATGGAGGGCGATCTCATCGTCCTCTACCGGGCGCTGACGGACGAGGACGTGATCTTCCGCCGAGAGCTCGACGAGCTCTCGCAGACAGGCGACGTCGTCGTGCATTACCTCATCGGCGACCACAACGGCAATGGCCGCGACCTGCTGGCGCCAGGCCACCTGCTGCAGCTCGTGCCCGATCTCGTCGAGCGCGACATCTTCCTCTGCGGCCCGCCCGCGATGGCGGCCGTCATCGCGAGGAACGTCCGCCAAGCCCGTGTCCCGAGGCGCCAGATCCACGCCGAGCGCTTTGCCCTGATCTGAAGGAGACCGATGTGCGTAGGAACCTGACAGTCGTCCTGGCGGTGGTCGCCCTCACGGTGCCGAGCGCCGAGGCCATGGCCGCGGTGACCGTGCCGAAGGCGGCGGCGAAGAAGATCGTCGTCTCGATGAAGACGTTCACGGGCAGTCTCGGCCGGGCCGACCGCTGGGGTGACGTGCAGGTCACGATCGTCGTCAAGAAGACGACCACGACCACCGGCACGAAGAAGACGGTGAAGCGGCACATCGAATCCATCAAGGTGCCCGTCTACCCGGATCACACGGGTCGCTCGGTGTTCATCAGCGAGCAGGCGCTGCCGAGACTCATCCAGGAAGCGCTGCAGGCGCAGAGCACGCACATCTACATCGTCTCGGGCGCGACCTACACGAGCGATGCATTCGGGCAGTCGCTGCAGGCAGCCATCACGAAGGAGAAGGCTTGGTAAGCACCGCGCTGCCGGGCATGCGACGCATCGAGCACGTCATGGGCATGCCGATCGTGATCGACCTGCGTGACGACGACGCGGCCGAGGATCTGCTGGACCGGGCTTTCGACGAGTTCCGCGCAGTCGACGAACGGTTCAGCACCTACAAGCAGACCAGCGAGATCACGCGACTCAACCGCGGCGAGCTTGCGCTCGCGGATGCGCACGCAGACGTGCGCGAGATCCTCTCGCGCTGCGAGGACCTGCGCCGCGAGACGCGCGGCTACTTCGACGCGCGCGCAGCCGGCACACCGGGTCTCGACCCCTCCGGGCTCGTGAAGGGCTGGTCGGTCGAGCGAGTCTCCAACCTGCTCGCGGAGCTCGAAGCGCGCAACTACGCGATCAACGCGGGCGGAGACGTGATCGTGCGAGGGCGCGGACTTCCGGACGACTGCTGGCGGGTCGGCATCCAACACCCGGCCATGGACGACAAGGTGGCCGCGGTCGTCGTCGCCGGCGACCTCGCCATTGCGACATCCGGGGCCTACGCCCGCGGCGACCACATCATCGACCCGCACACGGGCGGTCCGCCCGCCGGGGTGCTCTCCGTCACGATCACCGGGCCCTCGCTCGCAACCGCTGACGCGTACGCGACTGCAGCCTTCGCGATGGGCACGGCTGGTCCGGCCTGGACGGCGCGCCTGCGCGGCTATGAGGCGATGACGATCCTGGCGGACGGGCGCGTGCTGAAGACGCCCCGGTTCCCCTCGAGCTAGGGCTTCACGGTCAGGATCTGGTTCGCGGCGACGTTCGCGAGCCGCGTCCGGTGCCCGTCGGGATAGCGCACGGTGAGCGACGCGACCTTCGTCGCGGAGCCGAGGCCGAAGTGCAGCCGCGGATCCTCGGACGACAGGTAGCTACTGCCGGCGTGCAGCTCCTCGACGAGCTTCCGTCCGCCGGGCAGCGTCGCCGTGACGAGCGCGCCGGGATGGAAGCCCTTCAGCGAGACCTCGAGCCAGTTGCCCTTCGTGTCGCGGTTCTCGAGCAGGACGAGCGGGCCGCCGATCGAGTTGATCGCGATGTCGACGTGACCGTCGTTGTTGAAATCGGCCGCCGCGAGGCCGCGCCCGATGATCTTGGGCAGGCCCGTCTGATCGATCACGCCGCTGGCGTTGCCGACCGGGGTGCCCGTGCCCTGCCCCGCGAGGTTCTCGAGGACCTGGATGGGCTCGGTGTCCTTGCGCAGGTTCATCACCGGGATCGCGCCGTTGGCCACGACGAGGTCGGGATGACCGTCGTTGTTGAGGTCGGCCCACGAATCGCCCCAGCCCACCGTCTCCTGCCGCTGCAGCGCGGCTTCGAAGACGTCGCGCTGCTTTCTGAACGCCGCGCCGCCCACCGGCGCCGGCGCGCTCTCGAAGACCGCGTGCGGCTGCCCGCGCGAGTTGGTCACGAACAGGTCGGTCTTGCCGTCGCCGTTGTAGTCGCCGGGCGCGACTCCCATGCCGGCGTTCTTGTCGGAGACGCCCTCGGCCTTGCCCCGCTCGACGAAGTGGAAGTCGAGGCCGTTCTTCGCGCCCGGCCGGGGGACGTTGATGTAGAGCCGGTTCGGATCCTCGTCGTTCGCGACGTAGAGATCGGGACGGCCGTCGCCGTTGACGTCGGTGAACACGGCGCCCAGGCCGTGCTCGAAGTGCGCCCGCTCGAGGCCGGCCTGAACACCGACCTCGCGGAACTTCGCCCGCCCGTTCGGCCCGTTGCCCTCGTTGAGGAACAGCAGGTCGCGCACGCCGAGGTGGTTCGTCGGGAACCCGGAGACGGAGTTGGGAATCGCCACGTTGGGATTCGTGTAGCCGGCCACGAAGAGATCGGGCCGCCCGTCGCCGTTCACGTCGGCCACCGCAGCGCCTGCGTGCCAGCCGAACGAGACGACGCCCGAGGACCGCGCGCCCTGACTGAACGTGCCGTTGCCGTTGTTCCAGAGCAGCTTGTCGTCGACCGCCGTCGTGACGAACAGGTCGGTGTAGCCGTCGCCGTTGAAGTCGGCGGCGACGCAACCGCTGCCCCGCACCGCGAGATCGGCGCCGGACGAGCGGCTGACGTTCACGAACCGTCCCTTGACGTTCTCGTACAGGGCGCTGCGCGGGAAGCCGCCGTGCTTCAGCCACTCCGACACGTTCGCGTCGGCATACGAGTTGACGGCGAACAGGTCCATCCAGCCGTCGTTGTTGTAGTCCAGCCAGCAGAGGCCGCCGCCCATCATGGCCGGTGCGTCCGCGGACATGCCGTAACGGAACGCAGCCTGGCGGAAGTGGATCCCGACCTTCGCGGCGACGTCGGTCAGCTTGACGCCGGCGAACGCGGCCGTGCCCTTCGAGACGACTGCCGGGCGAGTGGTCCCGGCGCCCGCCTTGCCGGGCGTCGCCGACGCTCCGCTGCGGTCGGCCACGATCACGAACCTGCTGCCCTCGAGCGAGAGCTCGTACGACCCCTTGAACGGCGTGGCCGCTTCTCGGTTCGCCAGCGAGCCGCCCGAGTAGGTCGAGCGCTCGACCGTTCCCTCGAGCGTCGAGACGACGCGCGGCGGCCCCTGTCCGACACCCGGCTCGAGCGAGACGTGCGCCCGCTCGACGTGGTAGGCCGGAACGACGACGGAGCCTCCGGCTGCGGCGCGGATCTGCTCCTGCAGTTGCCGGAGCCACGCCCCGCCGGCTCCCACGGCCGCGCGCCGGGCATCGCGGCTGCGGAGCGCCGCCGCTGCGAGGTCGAGGTCGGCGACGGTGTCACGCGCAATGCGCCGGCCCGTCGCCATGTCGATCGGGGAGACACCGGGCTTGGCCGAGACCGTCACGTTCGCGACGGCCGCGCCGGCAGCCGCCGAGGCGCCCGCCTCCGCGCTGGAGCGCGCGGGGATTCCGGCCAGGACGAGCGCGATCGCGAAGAGCGCGGCCGCGCCCAGCGCACCGGCGCCGATCGCGCCGCGGCGCGCGGCGCGTAGACGCTCCAGGACGAGCGCGAGGCGCGCCCCGAGCCAACCACGCTGGGCCGTCGTCGCCTCGCCGAGCAGGATCAGGATGGGACGTCCCGCACAGACGAGCGTGAGCGAGCCGAGCAACGCGACCTTGGCCCCGAACTCGGTCGTCTGCGGTGCGATCAGGAGCGCCGAGAGCAGACCGATGCTGACCGCGTAGATCCGCCGGGCGATCCGGCCCGTGGGCACGGTCTTCGGGTCCGTGATCATGAACGAGAGGAAGATGAAGACCTCGGGTGAGAGGATCAGCACCTTCCAGAAGTAGCCGTCCGAGACCGGCCCGAGATGCCAGTTCGCGGTCATGGCGTGGCCGCTGAGGCCGAGCACGCCGATCCCGACCGCGAACGTGACCCAGAAGAGCGCTGCGACCGCGAGCAGGTTCAGCCGCGAGAGGATGGCGAGCGCGCCGCCCACGATGATCGCCAGCACGAGCACGAGCCACGGCGACGTCGGGCCCCACCAGAACTCGAGCGGCTCGGTGCGGCTGCTGCCGAGCACCAGGAAGAAGAGCACGAGCCCGAAGTTCGAGGGGTTGAAGATGTGCCGTCCGCGGAAGCGGATCAGGTACTTGGAGAGCAGCGAGACCGCTGCCACGGCGATGTAGATCCAGACGCCGTGGAAGCTCCACCAGTCGCCGTGGTGCGTGCCCGGCACACGCAGGATGAAGGCGATGCCGTTGCCGGTGAGCATCGCGCTCGCCGGCCACAGCACCACGCGCTTCTGCCAGAACGTGATGCCGACTTCCAGCAGCGCGCAGGTCAGGACCGACGCGAGGATCTGCGGGATCGAGAGCCGGAAGTTGAACTCGACCTGCCCGATGATGTGCAGCGTCACGAACACCGAGGCCAGGTGCAGCCGCGGGTCCCGCCACGAAGGCAGGATCACCGGGTACGAAACACCCCGGATCCGCAAGCTCGGCTTGCCGGCAAGGCTCGGGGTGCTCACGCGGAGATTCTACGTGGTGCAGGCACGACGGCCAAGAGCCCGCCGACGGCGCTCGCCTCGGCGCCTCAGCGGTGAGCGACGTCCAGGATGCCCTCCAGGACGGCGCGCAGCGTGCTTTCACCGTCATCGGGGGCCGCCCGCGCGCGCCACGCCACGAATCCGTCGGGCCGCAGCAGCACCGCGCCCGCCTCACCCGTGCCGTAGAGCTCGGCAAAGCCGGGCGCGTCGCCCATGCAGCGGCTCTCGAGCGGAATGCCCAGATCCGCGGACGCGGCCTGCGCCGCGTCGCACCACGCCTGCCCCTCCGGGCCGGCGAGCAGCACGAAGCTGCGGCGCACGAGGTCGAGCGTCGAGGTGCCGCCGTCCGCGGCGGCGTACGCGAGGTGCGGCGCGCGCGAGCCGGGCCTCGCCGTCGGCTCGTGCGGGCTCTCCCAGAGCTCACCGCCTTCCCCTGCCTCGGGCACGACGGCGCCGGAGTGGTAGCGGTAGCCCAGCTCGACCGTCGCCTCGTCGACGATCGGCATCAGGTCGTCCTTTCCGAGGCCGGGGTCGAGCCGCAGGACGTAGCGGGTATAGGCCTGCTCGACGGTGAATTCGGAGACCGGCCGTCGCTCGGCGTCGTACGTCGCCAGGAGCCCCGGACCTGCGTCGCCGCGCAGGACGGCCGCCAGCTTCCACGCCAGGTTGTCGGCGTCGTGCACGCCGCAGTTGCCACCGAAGCCGCCGGTCGGGGGCATCACATGCGCGGCGTCGCCGGCGAAGAAGACGCGCCCCTCCTGCAGTCGCTCCGCCCAGTCGGCCATCGAGCTCCAGCGCTGGACGTTCTCGATCTCGACCTCGATGTCCGGATCGCCGAGCGCCTGCCGCACGTACTCGATGCAGCGCTCCTCGCTCATGTCCTCGCCGGGGCTCGTACTGCGGACGCCGTTCTCGTCGACAGTCGAGTTGACGACCAGGAACCCGGCGTCGCCTTCCAGGGAGAAGCGGAAGAAGCCCGTCAGGCGCGGGTGGAACACGTAGATGACGCTCAGGTTGCGATCGCCGATCAGCGCGCGGACGTCGGCGCGGAAATAGATGGTGATGCTGTCGGAGAAGCTGCCGTGGCCCTGCGTACGGACGCCGAGGCGCTCGCGCATCGGGCTCTTGGCGCCGTCGGCCGCGACGACGTAGCGCGCGCGCACCGTGCGCTCGCCCGCGCCGCCTCGATCGCGAAGGTGCACGGTGACGCCGTCGTCGTCCTGCTCGAGCTCGACGGCCTCGCAGGAGTACTCCAGGCGCGCGCCGCCCGCCTCGGCATGCCGGCGGAGAATCGGCTCGAGCCCGATCTGGGTCACGAACAGGCGTGGTGCAGGGCTCAGGTCCTCGACGCCTTCGTTGATCGAGCGGAAGTACCAGGCGAGCTCCTTGCCGCCGAGCGACTCGACCGAGATGATGGCGCCGTTCTGGACGAACTCGGCGGCGGCGGCGGACTCGATCTCCGGCTGCATGCCGAGTGTCCGGAACAGCTCGACCGTGCGCTGGCTGACGAGCGCGGCGCGAGGGTGGATCGCGGTCCCGGGATGGCGCTCGACGACCAGCGACGGAACGCCCTGCGCCGCGAGGAACACTGCGGTCGACAGACCCACCAGACTGCCCCCGATGATGACGACGGGGACGTCGGCATCCGGCATGTCGCTGCTCACGCGTCGATCGTAACGGCAGATCGGACGGGCATGGCGATCTTGACCGGCGCCGGGCGTGCGATCTGGTCGCTCCAGGCCAGGCGCGTGAGGGCGAGTGCGCCGAGCAGGAGACCGAAGTCGCGCAGCGCGATGTCGTAATACGTGGGCGCGTCGACCGTGAGCAGGTTGACGATGATGCCGACGAGCCATGCAGCCACGAGCGGCGCCCCGATGCGGGGTACGACGGCGACCGCGAGGCCGGCGACGATCTCGACGACGCCGACGGCGTACATGAACTGCTGGCCCGATCCGGGGACGATGTGGTTGATCCAGGGCGCGAGGTAGATGGGCCAGTCGACGGTCCAGTTGAAGAACTTGTCGATCCCGAACAGGATCGGCGCGGACGTGAAGCCGATGCGAAGCAGCACGAAGACCTGCCTTCCGGCATCTGCCCGCCGCCATTCTGCGTACTGCGCGTTCATCGTCACTCTCCTCGTGCGCGAGTCTGTGTGAAGAGTGAGTGTCGGCCCCTCCCGACTCCTTACCCTCGCGTCGCAGGGATCCGTGAACGCGCGCGGAGTCCTTCTAGACTTGCCGTGTTGACTCCCGAGTCGCCGATCGAGATCCTCGAGCGCTGGGAGGCGCACGGGGCCACCTGGCGGGTGCTGATCCTGACGGGCGAGCTCGCAGTGGTCGCGCTCTGCACGTGCTACGGCGAGCCCGTCGAGGAACTGCGCTCGACCGACCCCGAGCTCATCCGCTTCCTGGCCGAGCAGCGCCGTCCGTAGGCGCCCGCGGAATCGTCAGATCCAGAGCCGCACGATGAGCCCGTCAGGCTCGGAGTGCAGCTCGAGCTGCGACGTCAGCTGCCGCGCGATCCACAAACCTGCTCGTTCACGCCCCTGCGGCGACGGCGGCAGGTAGCCGGCGAACGGGTCGTCCAGTCCCGTGCCGCGATCCTTGATCTCGCAGACGAAGCGGCCGCGGACGCGGCCCACGCGCAACGCCCGCACGCCGTTGCCGTAGCGGTCCGCGTTGATGAGCACCTCGCGAGCCGCGACCAGGAGGTCCCGGGCACGGCCCTCGGGAATACCCGCGGCGGCCAGCTCATCTGCGAGACGGTCCTCCAGGCGGCCGTCGCCGATCGGCAGGGAGCGGAGGTCCGGCAACGCCTCGAACGGAACCTCGAGGGTAGGCACGAGCACCTCGGGCTCTTCGTACTCACGGCTGATCTGCCACACACTTGCGTGCACGACCCGATGGGTCTGCCACGCCTGATGGACGACCGCCTCGGGCACGACCCGTCGGTCGTAGCCGCACATGAGCACGACGGGCCGGTGGGCGAACACGCGGTTGGCGAGCGACTCGTAGGCCATCCAGCGGTTCCACTCCGCCTGCGTCTCGCAGATCGGCAGCTCCCCGTAGACGCGAATCCCGCCGTCGAGTGCCTCCTCCGACCTGCGTACCGTCGCCTCGTAGGACGCCATCGCCGCCTCGGGACGCGTGTAGACGTCGCCCGTCCCGAGGAACGAGACGTAATCGGCCGCAGGGCCCAAGGCCGCGCGCAGCAAGCGCTCCTTGCCCGCGCTGACGGTCACGGTCACTGCCTCGTCCGCCTCGAGCCCGGCGACGGCGAACCGCTCGACTTGGGCAGCTAACTCGGCGTCCGTCTCGTACACGAACAAGTCGTGACGAATTTCGGTCACGCTCACGTCCGTGCGACGATAGCCGATCGGGATTCCGGCCCGGCGTGATTCCGCCGAACCATCGCGGAACGCACAGCCGCTCCGCGCTCCCTCAGCCCGGCGTCGCAGCCGATCCCAGGCGGATCAGACCGGCCTCGGCCGGAGAGAAGCCGCAGGCCCCCAGGTAGAAGGGCCGCAGGTGCTCCTCGAAGTCGACGTGCAACCACTCGCAACCGGCCGCGTCCGCCTGCTCGCGCGCCATCCGGACGAGGCGAGTCCCGACGCCGGAGCGGCGCACCGCGGGCGAGACCATCACGTCCTGGAGCCAGGCGTGCGTGAAACCGTCCCAGAGCACGTTCGCGAAGCCGACGAGCACGCCGCCCGTCCGCGCGCTCGCCCACCCCAGGCTGTGTCGCTCACAGAGACGGCTCCAGTCCCATTCGTCCTCGGAGTAGACGCGCGTCTCGAAGCACTCCGCGTGGAGCGCATTGACCTCGCTGCTCCTGAAGGGAGCTCGCCACGCGATCTCCATGCCCGGGACGATAGGGCCTCGACTCGAAGCCTTCCCTGGACCGGCCCCCGGTCAGCCGATCTTCTCTGCCAGCTCGACGATGATCCCCTCGGGGCCGCGGACGTAGCAGAGCCGGTAGCTGTTCTCGTAGCGCACCAGCTCGCCGACGAGCTCAGCGCCGCGGGCTCGCAGTCCGGCGACGACGGCGTCGATGTCGTCGACGACGAACGCGAGGTGGCGGATTCCCGCCGTGTTCGCCGGCGCCTGCGGGTCTTGCCCCGCGATCGGCGGCGACTGGAACTTGATCAGCTCAAGTCGTCCGTGGCCGTCGGGAGTCTGCATGAACGCGAACTCCACCTCGACGCCGTCGAGCGCCACGATGCGGTCCACCCAGCTGCCGCCGACCGTCCCCCCGCCCTGCAGCTCGAGGCCGAGCTCGATGAAGAACTCGGTTGCGGCAGCGAGGTCGTCGACCACGATGCCGACGTGGTCCATCCGCTGGATCGTCATGTGCTCGATGGTAGGACTCGGAATACGTGTTTCCGCGTGCGATGCCGCGCGTCGCGCGCCTGATCGGCGCGGCGTGCGTCAAGCCGGCCGCGTTCTGTCCTGGACGGCGTAGGCCAGGATCAGCGAAAGCGGGAAGAAGACCAAGCTGAGGAGGAAGTAGCCGATGAAGCTGTGGCCCTTGCGCGCGGCCACGCGCGCGGGCCAGAACGCAATCGCCACCCAGATGATCACGGCGATGATCCACCAAAGCCACGAGCCCATGTGGTACCTCCGAACTCCGGGGGCGTTCCCCTCGCGCGGTCAGCGTCACGTGGCGACCCGAAGCGAGTCTAACGAATGCGCCCGCATGGCATTCGTGGCGCGCCACGGCGCGTAGAACGCCGGCAGGATCGGCATCCGGCATACCCGAGGGTGCCGGGCCCGTCGCCGGTCTCCGGGGTGTGCGCGCAGACCATCATCGCGCCGCACACGGCGCCGGCGGATGCGCCCGGTAGGAATCGAACCTACGACCTTGCGCTCCGGAGGCGCACGCTCTATCCCCTGAGCTACGGGCGCGACGTGAGGGACCGTAGCATCCCCCGGCCCAGGGAGCGACGCGGCGGGATTCACGGTTTCCAAACAGATCACGCTGGAGCGTTCACAAGTTCGGCGTGAATGCTTACGGCTCGCCCCTTGATCCCTCACCTCCGGGTGCGAGCGTGGGACTCGAGCACCGAAACGTGCATCGAGACCTCAGGGAAAGGGAGACCATGTTCCGCACGATCCGCTTGACCGCAGCAGCGCTCGCAGTCGGTATCGCGAGCCTCGCCCTCGCCGGCACAGCCAGCGCCCATAATCGCGGCGCCGCCTACGAGTTCCGGGGAGAGGCAGTCGTCGCTCCTGGTACCGGTGCAACGAGCATTCAGGTGCAGGTGACGGGCGGCGACCGCCTGGCCCTCAAGGCCCTGCTCGGCGCCGCTCAGCCCACCACCTTCACGACCGACGGCGGGACGCGCTGGATCGCGGTGCACGGCAACATGCCGCTCCTCGGCGCCTCCGACACCGTGCTCGCCGGCGACATCGTCCGCGTCGTCGTCCGCGCGCCGCGTCACACGCCGCTCGCGACGCTCATCGCGACCCCGGCCGCGAGTGTCACCGATCTGTCGGCCCGCACGCGTCCGACCGGCCGCCTGTTCCTCTTCGGCGCCACGGCCGCGGCAGTCGACACGACCAACCACACGCTCACGGTCGACGTCAACTTCGGCAACTGGCGCGGGCTCTTCGCCCTGCTCGGCCAGCCCGTGCACCAGACGTTCACCTACGACGCCAACACCGTGTTCCTGAAGTGGCGCCACGGTGTGCCGATCGGCGTCGACCCCAGCGTGATCCACGCCGGCGATCCGCTCACCCTGCGCGTCTTCGGCCCGACCTGGAACACGCCGCTCGCGACGCTGCTCACGACTCCCCTCTGGCGCGTCAAGCTCGGCGAGCCCATGCGCTTCGCCCTGCGCGACGGCGCAGAGGTTCCGGGCACCTGATCCACCCGCGGGGAATCCCCTCCCCCCGCACCTCAAGCCGCGGCTCAGCCGCGCATCCATCCCCCCACGGGGCCGGCCGAGAGGCCGGCCCCGTGCTCGTTGGAGCGGCATGTAGCCTCCGTCGCATGGAGCGTCTCTGGGCCCCGTGGCGCATGACCTACATCGGGGGCGAGCGACCGGACGGCTGCGTCTTCTGCGCCCAGGCAGCGCAGAGCGACGAGGACGCGCTGATCGTGCATCGCGGCGAGCGCTGCTTTGCCGTCCTCAACCTCTACCCCTACGGCAGCGGGCACCTCATGATCGTGCCGTTCCGGCACGTCGCCGCGCCTGCGGATCTCGACGCGGACGAGCGCATCGAGTTCTGGGAACTCCTCGCACAGGCGCTGGACGCGACCGCCGCGGCGCTCGGGGCGCAGGGCCACAACGTCGGCTTCAACCTCGGCAAGGCCGCCGGCGCGGGAATCGAGGATCATCTGCACCTGCATGTCGTGCCGCGCTGGATCGGCGACGTGAACTTCATGCCGGTGCTCGCGGACGTGCGCGTGATGCCGCAGGCCCTCTCGGAGACGCGTACTGCGCTCGCGGCGGCGTGGCCGACCTAGCATTGCGGCCATGATGCTGGACCCCTCGGTCTTCAAGGCTTACGACGTGCGAGGCATCGTCCCCGACGAGCTCGATGCCGACGGTGCGTATCGCATCGTGCGCGCCTACGTGGACGAGTTCGAGCCGCGCACGATGGCGATCGGCCGCGACATGCGGCTGACCTCGCCCGAATTCTGCGAGGCCGCGATCACGGCCGCGCTCGACGCCGGCAGCGACGTCGACGAGATCGGCCTCGTGGGCACGGAGATGCTGTATTACGCCGTTTGCGAGCACGGCTACGACGGCGGCCTGATCATCACCGCCTCGCACAATCCCAAGCAGTACAACGGCATGAAGATCGTCCGGCGCAACGCGCTGCCCCTGGGTGGTGACGGAGGCATCGAGAAGGTGCGCGACCGCGCGCTGGCCGGGACGTTCCGTACACCGGCGTCGCCCGGCAAGCGCGGATCGCGTGACGTGCTGCAGGGCTTCGCCGAGCGCTGCCTCGCCATCGTCGACGTCGACGCGATCGCACCGCTGCAGATCGTGCTGGACGGCGCCAACGGCATGGCGGGCACGATGATGGAGCCGATCCTGGAGCGCCTGCCGCTGCGCGCCGAGCGCTGCCACTTCGACCCCGACGGAACGTTCCCGCACTACCAGCCGAACCCGCTGCTCGAGGAGAACCGCCAGTTCATCATCGGCGAGGTCAAGCGGACGGGCGCCGACCTCGGCATCGCCTGGGACGGCGACTCCGATCGCTGCTTCTTCATCGACGACACGGGCGAGTTCGTGCCGGGCGACTTCATCACGGCGCTGATCGCCGAGTCGATGCTGGCCAAGCGCCCCGGGGAGACGATCCTCTACGACCTGCGCGCCTCTCGCGCGGTCCCGGACACGGTCGAGCGCATGGGCGGCACGGCGATCGCGAGCCGCGTCGGACACGCCTTCATCAAGCACCGCATGCGCAAGGAGAACGCGCTCTTCGCGGGCGAGGTCTCGGGTCACTACTACTTCCGCGACTTCTACAGCGTGGACACGGGCATCGTCCCGGCACTGGTCGTGCTCGAGCTGCTGTCGCGCTCGGGCAAGCGCATGTCGGAGCTGCTGGCGCCGCTGCACGAGCGCTACCACCTGTCGGGCGAGATCAACTCGACCGTCGCGGACGTGCCGTTGAAGCTGCAGGAGCTCAAGGAGCGCTACGGCCCGGGCGGCGAGGGCGGGCGCATCACCCACCTCGACGGCGTGTCGGTGGACTTCGACGACTGGCACTTCAACGTGCGCCCGTCCAACACGGAGCCACTGCTCAGGCTCAACCTGGAGGCCTACTCGGCCAGCGAGATGGAGCGCCGGCGCGACGAGGTGCTGGCGCTGATCCGCTCGTGAGCGCAGGGCCGACGAGAGCGCGGCCGCCCTTCCGGTTCTCCGTGCGGCTTCGCGTGGGCTTCGACGAGACCGACGCCCAGGCGGTCGTCTACTACGGCCGCTACTTCCCCTACTGCGACCGCGCGCGCGTCGAGTACCAGCGGCATCTCCAGCTCCTGCACTCCCTCCCGGACGGGCTCGAGTTCGTGATGCGCCAGACGCAGTGCGAGTACGAGGCGCCGGCGCGCTTCGACGACGAGATCGAGGTCTTCATGCGCACCGCCGAGATCGGCCGGACGTCGTGGCGGAACGAGTTCGCCGTCCACCACTGCGAGTCCGGCGAGCTGCTCGCGCGCGCCCGCCAGGTGATGGTGCTGATCGACCGCGCCGCGCGGCAGCCGACGCCCGTGCCGGCCTCATGGCGCGATGCGGTGCAGGCGTTCGAGGGCAGCCCATGAGCCTGGCCGCCCAGGTGCAGGCGATCGTCGACGGTGGCGAGGAGGCCGACGAGATCCTGCGTGCGTCGCTGGCAGCGGTGCACGAGGCGACAGGCGCGCCCTGGAGCGCGATCGCGTTCGTCGAGGAGCGCGAGATGTCGGTGGGACCGCTGCTCGGTGCCGCGCCCGGCGGGATGCCGGTACCCGCTCTGACCGTACCCATCGTCTACCGCGGCGAGACCGTCGCGGGCCTGTGGTTCGGGAGCGAGACGCCGCGCGAGCTCGACGCCGACCTCTCGCGCGTGGCTGGCATGCTCGCTCCGTACTGCCTCGTCGGCTGGGATACCGGTGGCGAGGACTGGGATCCGTGAAGCCCTCAGAACCGGGCGGTGAGGGTGCTGACGCGCGCCAGAGCCACGACTCGAGCGCGGCCCGAACGAGCCTCGGATCCCTACATGCCCTGCTGGGTGCCCGGATGCGAGTGCGCGGTCATCGCAGCGCGCTGGAGCTCCGCGATCTGACGGGCGAGACCGGCCGGATCGTTGATGCCGACGAACTTGAAGTCGAAGTCGTCACCGGCGGCGGTGTCGAAATCGACGAGGCCCACGCCGAGGATGCGCTCGATCAGGCTCTGGTAGGTCTTGACGTTCTGCAGGCGCTCGTACGACGTCGCATGGTCGGAGCGCGTGAAGATCCCGTGGCGGATGTTGATGCGCTGATTCGTGACGATGTAGTGGGTGTCGATGCGCTTGAGCCAGCCGCCGATGAGCGTGATCAGGATCAGGATCACCGTCACGAGCCAGAACCACCAGACGTGCCCGTTGACGCTCGTGAAGCTGTCGACGAGCTGCGCCGCCACCCCGATGGCGAGGGCGATGAGCATCCACTTGATGTAGAAGGCGAGCATCGACCGCCACGACGGCCGCCCGCTCCAGACGATCTCTTCTCCGTCCAGCAATTCCATGCTTCCGACCCTACCAGCGCGGCCTGACAGCGTTCGCAGCCATCAGCCCGAGACGGCGCGCTGAAACGCGCGCGTGGCCAGCGGCATCGTGATCGCGCCCACGATCAGCGACGCCAGCAGCGCGCCGCCGATCGCGCCCCAGTCCCAGTGTCTCGACATGAGCGCCCGGTCGGCCACGATCAGGTAGTTGATCGGGTTGACCTTGTTGAAGACCTGCAGCCAGTGCGGCAGCAGGGCGTACGGCATGAACGCGGTCGAGCCGAAGTAGAGCGGGAATGTCAGCACGCCCGCCGCCGCGGTGACCTCCGGATTACGTGTGCGCAACGCGACGTTGAGTGAGATCCCCGACCAGGCCATGCCGAAGATCGCCGCCAGGACGAGGATCCCGATCAGTCCCGGCACACCCGTCGCGATGTGCGCACCGAGGAGCAGAGCGATCACGAGCACGACGAGCGACTGGACGGCGAGTCGCGTCGCATCGGTGAGCAGCAATCCCAGAACGATCGCTGCGCGGCTGATCGGCGCGACGCGCAGCTTGTCGAAGAAGCCGGTGTCGATGTCCTGCACCATCTGGAAGCCCGCTCCGCCGGCGCCCGCGAGCACTGTCAGCGCGAGCACGCCGGCCGTCATGAACTGCACCGACGAGCGCGCCGGGTAGCCGGGGATCTGCGTCACGCGCGTGAGCACGGCCGTCAGCAGCACGAGCTGCATCACCGGTCCGATGACCGGGAATGCGATGCGCGTCGGCACGCGCGGGATCTCGCGCAGCGCCCGCCGGTAGAGCACGCCGGACTCGACTACGAGCCGCATCAGCGCCGCCTCGCCGGCACTGCGCTCTCCTCGTCGTGCTCGGAGATCGTGGCGCCGGTGTAGCGCATGAAAACGTCATCGAGCGTCGGCCGAGCGACGGTGATCGTCGCCGGCACGATGCCTGCGCCGCGCAGCCGCTCCACGATGCTCGCGACGGCCGAGGCGCCGTCGGTCAGCTCCAGCGCGATGCTGCGCCCGCCGCCGGCGACGCGCAGACGACCGAGCGGCTCCAGCACGGCCGCTGCGGACGGAGCCTCGCCGTCGGTCAGCCCCACGGTGACGACGTCGGCGCCGACCTCGGCCTTGAGCTCGTCCGGCGTGCCCCGGGCGACGATCACCCCGCGGTCGACGATCGCGAGCCGGTCGCAGAGGCGGTCGGCCTCCTCGAGGTAGTGCGTCGTGAGGAACAGCGATACGCCATCTGCCTGCAGTCGCCTCAGCTCCTCCCAGAGCGCGGCGCGCGAGGTCGGATCGACGCCGGTCGTGGGCTCGTCGAGGAACAGCAGCCGTGGCCTGTGCACGAGCCCGCAGGCCAGGTCGATGCGCCTGCGCATGCCGCCCGAGTAGGTCCGCACCTGCCGGTCGGCGGCCTCGACGAGGCCGAACAGCACGAGCAGCTCGTCGGCGCGCGAGCGCGTCTGCGCACGCGACAGGCCGTACAGCCGGCCCATCATGTGCAGGTGCTCGCGGCCGGTGGCGTAGCGCGCCAGTCCGGCCTCCTGCATCGCGAAGCCGATCGCGCGGCGCACCGCGGCCGCCTCGCGCACGACGTCGTGCCCCGCGACCGTCGCCCGGCCCGAGGTCGGAGACAGGAGCGTGCCGAGCATGCGCATCGTGGTGGTCTTGCCGGCGCCGTTCGGCCCGAGCAGGCCGAAGGCCTCACCCTCCTCGATGCCGAAGGTGATGCCGCGGACGGCCTCGAAGCCGCCCGCGAACGTCTTGCGCAGATCGTCGCACTCCAGGACGAGCACGCGTCAGTCGACCGGGCCGCCGCGCGGTGTCACGCGGTAGGCGTCGAACACCGACTCGATGTTGCGCAGAGCCGAGAGCACGCTCTTCAGCTCCTTCACGTCGCCGACCTCGGCGACGTACCAGTTCTTGGCCATCTGATCCTGCGTGACGCCGCCGTACTCGACGATGTTGCAGCCGTTCTCGGCAAAGGTGCGGCCGATGTCCTCCAGCAGGCGCGCGCGGTCCCAGCCGTCGACCGCGATCTCCACGCGGAACGACTGGCTCGCCTCTCCGTCCCAGCTGACGGGGCAGAAGCGCTCGGGCGAGCGCTTGAGAGCGCGCACGTTGGGGCAGTCCTCGCGATGGATCGTGATGCCGCGGCCGACCGAGATGTAGCCCGTGATCGGGTCGCCCGGCACCGGCGTACAGCACTTCGCCATGCGCACGAGCACGTTGGGATCGGTCGTGCCGTCGACGACGACGCCGTACTGCGCAGACGAGCCGACCCGGGCGCGCGTGTGGCGGCGCGTCGCGGGCGACTGCTCCTCGGCCACCTCGGTCGTCTTGAGCCGCTGCAGCACCTTGTTCACGACCTGACCGACCTGCACCTTGCCGCCGCCGATGGCGACGTAGAAGTCGTCGGCCTTCTTGAACCCCATCTCGCGGATCAGCTGAGCCAGGAGCGGCGCCGAGGAGAGCTTCTGACTCGGCAGCCCGTTCGATCGGAACGCCTGTGCGAGCGAGTCGCGGCCCTTCTGCTCGAGATCCTCGCGCTGCTGGTGGGCGAACCACTGGCGGATCTTGTTGCGGGCGCGCGACGTGCGCACGAGCGTCAGCCAGTCGCGCGAGGGGCCGCGCTCGCGGTTCGAGGTGAGGATCTCGACGATGTCGCCCGACGCGAGCTCCGAGTGCAGCGGCACGATCCGGCCGTTGACCTTGGCGCCCACGCAGCGGTGTCCGACGTCGGTGTGCACGGCGTACGCGAAGTCGAGCGGCGTGGCGCCGCTCGGCAGCGCCTTGACCTCACCCTGAGGCGTGAAGACGAAGACCTCGTCGTCGAACATCTCGCCCATCAGCGAGTCCATGAACTCGGCCGGGTCGGCGAGGCCCGCCGCGTCGACGACGCGACCCAGCCAGGCCAGCTGCCGCTCCTCGCCGCGGTGCTTGTAGATCCAGTGGGCGGCGACGCCGTACTCGGCCGTCTGGTGCATCGCGTGCGTGCGCACCTGAATCTCGAGCGGCTGGCCCTTGGGCCCGATCACGGTCGTGTGCAGCGACTGGTAGCCGTTGGACTTCGGCATCGCGACGTAGTCCTTGAAGCGGCCCGGGATCGGCTTCCAGAGAGCGTGCAGGACGCCGATCGCGCCGTAGCAGTCCTTGACGGAGTCGACCAGGACGCGCATCGCCGTCAGGTCGAGGATCTCGTTGAACTCCTTGCCGCCGCGCGCCATCTTCTGGTAGATCGAATAGAAGTGCTTGGCTCGCCCGAGGATCTCGGCGCTGATCGCGACCTCGCGCAGCGCCTCGTCGAGGATGCGGGCGGCCTCGGCGACGTCCTCCTCGCGGTCCGCGCGGCGCTGGCTCACGAGCGCCTCGATCTCCGCGTAGCGGCGGGGATGCAGCGTCGTGAAGGCGAGGTCCTCGAGCTCCCACTTCATCTGGTGGATGCCGAGACGATGCGCGATGGGCGCGTAGACCTCGAGCGTCTCGCGCGCGTTCTGGAGCTGCTTCTGCTTGGCCAGCGGGCCGAGCGTGCGCATGTTGTGCAGGCGGTCGGCGAGCTTGACGATCACGACGCGCACATCGCGCGCCATCGAGAGCACCATCTTGCGATAGCTCTCCGCCTGCGCCTGCTCACGCGAATCGAAATGGATGCGCGAGAGCTTGGTGACGCCGTCCACGAGCACGGCGACGTCGTCGCCGAACTCGGCCGCGATCTCCTCGAGCGTCGTCTCCGTGTCCTCGACCGTGTCGTGGAGCAGCGCGGCCACGATCACGGGCGTCTCGGCCCGCAGCCCGGCGCAGATGCGCGCCACCCCGAGCGGATGCACGACGTACGGCTCCCCGGACTTGCGCACCTGCCCGGAGTGCCGCTCGGCGGCGAATGCGCAGGCGCGCTCGATGGCAGCCGTGTCCGCGTCGTCGCCCGCAGCGACCAGGCTCGCGACCAGCTCGTCGACCATGGGCCGAAGCTGCTCGTCGATCGGATGGGGGGTGCGTGCCGGAATCGACATCGGACCTCTCATGGTACCCCGGACGTGTTACGGCTTTATGCAGCCGCTGCCGGGTGCGCAGGCCGGCCGGCCAGCAGCGCATCCAGCCACGCCAGTGCACGAGCGCGTCGGCCCTCGTAGAGGGCATAGGCCGGCGAGGCCGCGAGATCGCTCTTGCCGGCCGTGGCGAGCTGCCGCAGGCCACCCTCGCTGAGCTCCACCACTCCGCTCTCGGCCAGCGCAGCGAGCGCAGCGTCGACGAGGTCGGCAGGCGGCGGGACATCCGGCCACGCAGCACGGGCGCGCAACTCCTCGAGCGGCGTGACGGAGTCGTGCGCCGCGGCGCGCCAGAGCACCGCCATGACCGCGCGCAGCGCATCGGCCTCGACGCAGGCACGCGCGAACACCGTCTCGGACTCCGTTGCGGCGATCTGCACCGTCCCGCTCGCCGAGTCCAGCGCGGCAAGCTCCTCCGGATGCGCCGGCGGGTCGAGCACCAGCACGTGGGCGGAGCGCTCGCGCAGCACCCGAAGCCGCGCGAAGCTGTGGTGGTCGGCCACGGCGACGACACCGTCGCCATAGGACTCGAGCGCCCGCTCCAGCACCGCCGGGTCGCCGCGGCGCGAGCACACGAGCAGGGCCCGAGCGCCGTAGCGGCGGGGGTCAGGCAGTGTCGCCAGGCGCCGCTCGACATCGGCCACGAGCACGACCACGGGCCGCCCTCCGGCTGTCAGCGCAGCCAGTGCAGCCTCGCCTCGACCCGGACGGTCGGCCAGCGTCACCGGCACCGCGTCACCGGCCGCCGCCGCGGGCCAGGCAGCGCCCAGCCGCGCAGCGGGCGCGATCTCCACAGGCTCCCGCTCGGGCCATGGCACGATCTCGCGCAGCACGAGCCGCGGCGCCAGCGCGCCTCGCCAGTCGTTGACCTCGAGGCGGCACACGACGTCGTGACGCGCGCTCGTATGCAGGCTCTCGGACTCGCCGCCGCGACCCCAGGCCACTGCGCCGCAGTGCGCCGAGGCGTCGGCCAGCTGGAGGCGCAGGTGCTTGCCGCCCTCGCCCATGCTCTGGATGCCCATGAGCTGCGCACCCGGGACGAGCAGATTGACGCCGGGGTTGCCGTAGCCGCAGGGCTCGAAGCGGCCGAGCTCGCGCGCCAGCTCGAGCGAGACCTCGCCGACCGCCACGACCGCATCGACGACCGAGCTGCGCATGGCCGCCTCCGCGGGGAGATGCTCCGCCGCGTGCGCCCGCAGCGCGGCAGCGAAGGACTCGACGGAGGAGGCCTCGATCGTCAGGCCGGCCGCGGCGCGATGCCCGCCGAAGCGCTCGAGGTGGCCACTGCAGGCAGCGAGCCCTGCATGCAGGTCGTAGGCGGAGACCGAGCGGCCGCTGCCCTTGCCGCGCTCGCCGTCGAGGGCGATCAGGACGACCGGGCGCGAGTGGCGTTCCACCAGACGCGAGGCGACGATGCCGATCACGCCCTCGTGCCAGCCTTCGCCCGCGGCCACGAGGATGCGGTCGCCGCGCTCGAGCGCGCCGCTGCGCGCGATCTCGGCCGCCGCGGCCCGCAGGATCGTGTCCTCGACCTGCTGGCGCTCGCGATTGCGGCCCTCGAGCTGCTCGGCCAGCGGCTGCGCCTCCGCGCGCGATGGGGCGAGCAGGAGGTCGAGCGCGAGCTTCGGGTCGCCCAGCCGGCCGGCCGCGTTGATGCGCGGTGCCAGCCGGAAGCTGAGGTCGGAGGCGCGCACGCGAGCGGGGTCCACGCCGGCGCTCGACATGAGTGCGCGCAGGCCGGGGCGATCGGCCTCGGCGAGTCGCCGCAGGCCGCGCCGCACGAGCGTGCGATTCTCGTCGGCCAGCGGCACGACATCGGCGACCGTGGCCAGCGCCACGAGGTCGGACAGCTGATCGAGTGCGGGCGGCAGATCGGCCGGATCGCCACCGTGACGGCGCGACCAGAGGGCCTGCGCAAGCTTGAGCACCACGCCGGTGCCGCACAGGTCGGCGAACGGGTAGGCCGCACCGGCGGGCGTGCGCGACGCCACGATCGGTGCGTCCGGCAGCACGTCGCCTGGACGGTGGTGATCGGTCACCACGACGTCCAGCGAGAGCTCGCGAGCGCGAGCCACGGCCTCGGGCGCCGTGATGCCGCAGTCGACGGTGATCAGCAGTCCGGTGCCGGCGGCTGCCAGCGCCTCCACGGTGGCCACGGCGACGCCATAGCCTTGCTCGAAGCGACTGGGCAGGAACGGCTCGACCTCGCCGCCCAGGAGCCGCAGGACCTCGACCGCGAGCGCCGTGGCGCAGACGCCGTCGACGTCGTAATCGCCATGCACGACGATCGGCCGGCGTGCCGCGATCGCGCTCTCGATCAGCGCACAGGCCTCGGCGACGTCGCCGAGCGCGAACGGATCGTGCAGCGGGCCGTCGCTCTCGAGGAACGCCCGCGCCGCATCGGGATCGGTCAGCCCACGCCGGACGAGCACCTCGGCGGTGACACGCTGGAGACCGAGCTCACCGGCCAGCCGGCGGACCTCGTCGGGGCAGCACGCAGGGATCGTGAGCGTCGCGGGCACCCAGCCAATCTAGGCCTCGGGCCGGACGCCGCCCCTCGCGGCCGCGTGGCGTCGCGCGCCCTCTAGCGCTCGATGAGCACGTGCCGGATGCGGCCGAGCTCCTCGCGCAACTGCGGGCCCGGCCCGCGGTAGAGCGGCGAGGTGGCTCCGTCGCGGATCAGCCTCGTCACCAGCGCGACGCCGCGAGCACGCACGCTGGGGAGCTCGCGCAGCAGCCGGGCGACCTCGGTGAGCTCCTCGCTCGCGTCCTCCACCGCCTCGCGGTCGGCATACACCGGCGACCACCACTCCTTCGGAGTGGGATCGGCGCGGATCGCGTCGAGCGTGCGCGCGAGCCGGCGACGGTAGCGGCGATCGCTCAGACGGCTGCGCTCGTGCTCCACGGCGGGCAACGGCAGCTCCTCGCGCCCGCTCGCGATCAGTTCCAGCGCCTGCTCGCGCTGGCTGGCTCGCGCGAACAGCATGGCGACGACGAGCAGCCCCGAGACGACGCCTGCCCCGACCGCCAGATGGAGCGCGGGCGAACCGAGCAGCGGTGAGGAGGCGAGCATGGCCAGGCCGAGCACCACCGTCACGGCGAGCTGGGCTCGCAGCGTGCGGATGCGCGAATCAGCACGCGCGAGCGGGTGTTCGGGACCGAGCATGTTCGAAGCGCCCATAACCGCATCCTTTCAGCGCTAGCCTCATTCCCGCGTCAAGCCCGCCGCAAACTGTGTCAAGAAGCAGGCAAGACGGCTTCGGCGCCGTCGTTCTCGCGCGGCTCGGGCTCGCGGATGCGATAGCCCACGCCCGTGACCGTCTCGATCAGCTCCGGATTGCGGGGGTCGCGCTCGATCTTGCGACGCAGCGCCGCGATGTGGACGCGCAGGAGATGGCTCTCGCCGTAACCTGGGCCCCAGACCTCCTGGATGATCGCCTTGTGCGTCAGCACCTTGCCAGGGTGCGCGACGAGCGTGCGCAGCAGGTCGTACTCGATCGGCGTGAGGTGGATCTCGGTGGTCTCGCGCGTGACGCGGCGCCGCGCCAGGTCGACGCGCAGATCGCCGAGCTCGACGACGGCGTCGGGGCGCGGCCGGTCCACTGCCCGCCGCAGCATCGCGCGCACGCGTGCCAGCAGCTCGTCGATCCCGAATGGCTTGGTCACGTAGTCGTCCGCGCCCGCATCGAGCGCCTTGACCTTCTCGCGCTCGTCGCCCACGGCCGACACGAGCAGGATCGGGACGTTCGACCAGGTGCGTATCTCGCGTGCGACCTCGTCGCCCGTGCCGTCGGGCAGCAAGAGGTCGAGCAGGACGAGGTCGGGCGGCTTGAGGGCGACCTGCGCCAGGGCGTCAGAGCAGGTCCCGACCACGTCGACGTGGTAGCCGGCTGCCTCGAGCGTGGCCTTGAGCGCCCGTTGGATGGCCCGCTCGTCGTCGACCACGAGCACTCGTGCGCCGCTTCCGCTCATGCTCGCACCTCCTCGGTGACCTTCATGGCAGGCAGCACGATGCGCATGCACGTGCCTCCCCCGGGAGCATCGTCGATCGTGAGCGTCCCCGCGTTGGCCTCGACGAAGCCGCGCGCGATCGCGAGCCCCAGACCCGTGCCGCCGGCGCCGCCGCCGCGCCCGCGGTAGAACGGCTCGAACACCCGCTCACGCTGGTCGAGGGCGATACCGGGCCCGTGGTCGAGCACGGCGATCTCGACGTGATCGCCATCCGTGGAGCGGGCACGCAGCACGACGGGCGCGTCCGGGGGCGAGAACTTCGCCGCGTTCTCGATCAGGTTGACGAGCACGCGCTCGATCTGCGAGGCGTCGCAGCGCACGAGCGGGAGCTCCTCGTCGGCCTCGACCGTGACGTGCGCGCCGGGCGCGCGCGAGCGCGCCGCCGCGACCGCGCCGCGCACGAGGTCGTCGACCTCGCACCAGTCGAGCGCCGTCGAAGCCGTGCCGGCCTGGAGGCGCGAGACGTCGAGCAGGTCGGAGACCAGCCGATCGAGCCTGTCGGTCTCGACGCTCACGTCCTCGAGCAGCTCGCGCACCGCCTCCTCGCCGAGCTGCACCTGGTCGCCGCGCAGGGCGCCCACTGCGGCCTTGATCGCAGTCAGCGGCGTGCGCAGCTCGTGCGACACGGCTCGCAGCAGCGCCGTCTTGAGCGCGTCGGACGCGCGCAGGGCCTCGGCCTCGACATCGGCGTGAGCGAGCCGCTCTCGCTCCTGGGCCAGCGCGAGCACGCCCGCCAGCGAGCGCGCGACGCGCTGTGCGATCTCGTCCTCCAGCACGGCCGGCCCGGCGCCCATCAGCTCCAGCCGGCCGATCACGCGGCCGTCGACGTCGAGCGGCAGCGCCACCTGACCCTCGAGCGGGCCGCGGCCGAGCACGATGCGCGCGGCCGGGGCGCCGATCGCAGCAGCCGCGACCCTGGCGGCGTCCACCTGCGCGAGCTCGAGGCTGGCACCGCCGACGAGAGCACTCGAGAGCCCTGCCAGCAGCGCCGCCTCGCGCTCCCGTTCGTACGCCTGCCACGAGCGCCGCCGCTCGCGCGCCGCCAGTTCCGCGACCGCGGCTCCCGACAGCAGCAGCGCCGCGAACAGCAGCCACACGCGCGAGTCGGGCGTCTTCACGCCACCGGGCGGCAGCAGCACGATGTCGAAGACCGCCGTCGCCGCGATCGCGGTGAGGACACCGGCACGCAGGCCGAACAGGAAGGCCACGCCGATCACCGCCGGCAGATAGACGAGCCCGAGCGCCTCGTAGTTGGCGCCGAGCGAGCTGTGCAGCACCGCGATGATGCTCGAGCAGATCGACACCGACAGCGCTCCCAGCACGAGCGCGGCGAGTGCGTCCCCGCCCGTGCGAATGCGGGAGCCTCCCCGGGGCGCGAGCCCGGGAACCCGGCGCGCGCGGCGGGCGAACGGCATGCATCCAAGCCTACCGCGCGGGAGCAATCCTGCCGAAAAGGGGCTGATCGTCGAGGCGAACCTGCCTCGCGGCGGGACCGCCAACCGTCGAAGTCAGAAGTATGCGACGCGCCGCCGTCCTCCTGATCGCCGCCCTGGCGCTCATGGGGACCGTCTCGACCGCGGAAGCGCGTGGCGAGCGAGCCGCGCAGGCGTTGGTGGAGCTCTCGATCAACGGCGAGCGCGCCGACCACGGCTGCGGCCCGCTACGGATGCACGCCGGCCTCGCGCGCTCCGCGGCCAGGCAGGCGCGCCTCCTGCTCGCCGACGGCGAGCTCGACCACGACGCCGGTTCGCCGATGGCCGAGCGCCTGCACCGCGCAGCCCCCTCGGCCCTGATGCTGGGCGAGGATCTCGCCTGGGGCACCGGCAGCGACGCACAGCCGGAGGCGATCGTGCAGGCCTGGATGGACAGCCCGCCGCACCGCCGGATCATGCTCGACTGCCGCTTCTCGCAGCTCGGCGTCGGAATCGCCGCGGGTCGCTTCGGAGACCTGCCGAGCGCGACCGTGTACGTCGCGGACTTCGCGGCGTAGCCTCCCACTCAGGTCAGCCGACGCCGATGGCCGGGCAGGCGTCCTCCTCGAACCTGATCGTGAGCGACTTGTTCCAGTCGAGGCGACCGAGGCGGTTCCACGTCATCTTGACCTGGAGATCCCAGTCCTTCTGCAGGTCGGGCACCGGCGCCGCTGCCGTCATGATGTAGCGGTGGCCGCCCGTACCGGCGGCGATGAAGGACGGGCTGGTGACAGTCGTCCACGGGCGCGTGAAGTTCTGGAGCGGGGTGTCCTGTCCGTGCGGGATCATCCGCGCGCGGAGCACGAAGTTCTGCACCTTGGTCTGATCGAAGGCGTCGGAGTACATGACGAACGACACCCTGTCGCTGGGCCCCGCGATGCACTGGGAGCCCTTGGTGAAGTAGTAGTGACTGCTCTCGTTCGCGCTGGCGCCCGTCGCTGCGAGCAGGACGAACGCCACCGCCATGGTGCAAGCCTTCAGGTGCATGTTCGTCCCTCTCCCTCGGTTTCCGCCCGGAGGGTCAGGCAACCACGGAAAGTGGCGTACGTCCAGCGCAGCAGCGTCCTGGGTTCAACGTGCTGGGGTCTGGCACCGCCAGGCGGGGTCTGACCCCGCCTGGCGGAGCGTGACCCCATTCCGTCCACGAGGCCGCAACGTGCCTAGGCATGCGGAAAGTGACCATCTCGTGCTCCCGATGCCAGATGCGCACGGTCCGTCCGTGATCGCGCGCAGGCAGCTACAAACGCCCTATCCAAGCCGATCGCCACCCTGGGGTCAGGCTCCGCCACCTGGGGTCAGGCCCCGCCTGGCGGGGTCAGACCCCAAATGGCTGGACCCCAGATGGCTCCAGCCTGACGGGGGCGGGCTCCGTTTTGCTATCCGGAGGGCAGCCACGATCGCCCTCGGTCGGCCGCTCGTGCGGGACTGAGAGTGCGGCTAGGTGCGGCGGCCGTGGCCGCGGCCCTGCTTGCGGCGGCGCTCTTCGCGCCTGCGGCGCGCGGCCTCGCGCGCCTCGCGCTCTTCGTCGCTGAGCTCGGGGACTGCCACGGGCTCGGCCAGGTTGTCGGCCTTCTTCTTCGTCTGCGGAACCGTCGCGGTCGCCGTCCCGCCGCCCCCGGTGCCGCCGGCCATGCCCGGCGCGACCGTGCCCAGCGTCGCCTTCTCGATGCCGACCGCCTGCCGGCGGCGGTACTCGGACTCGTGGCCCTTCCAGAGGCTCAGCAGCGGCGCCGCGATGAAGATCGACGAGTACGCACCCGCGGCGATGCCGATGAGCAGGGCGAAGGCGAAGTCCTTGAGCGTCGCGCCACCGAAGACGAGCAGCGTGGCGATCGGGAAGAGCGTGATCAGCGACGTGTTCAGCGAGCGCGTCAGCGTCTCCCAGATCGAGACGTTGACGATCTGGGCGAACGAGTTCTTGCGCAGCAGGGGCGTGTTCTCGCGCACACGGTCGAACACGATGATCGTGTCGTAGAGCGAATAGCCGAGCACTGTCAGCACCGCGGCGACGGTTGCAGCCGTCACCACCCGACCCGTCAGCGAGTACACGCCGATCGTGATGATGACGTCATGGAACAGGGCCACGATCGTCGGCAGCGCGTACTTGAACTCGAACCTGAACGAGAGGTACGCCACGATCAGGAACATCGAGAAGATGATCGCGTAGAGCGCGCCTACGAGGATCGTGCGGCCGAACGAGGCCGAGACCGACTTCGAGTCGAACAGCGGCGAATTGTCGTTCTTGTCCACGGCGATGCCGAACTGCTCGTTGAGCTGCGTCTCGACCTTCGTGATCGATGCCGGGGAGAGCGCCTTGGCGGGGGCCTTGATCTCCCAGCGGCGGTAGCGGTCGCCCTGCGCCGGCGCGTCGGGATCGCTGCGGCCCTGGACGACGGCGTCCTTCGTCAGGTTGCTGTTGATCTTGGCCAGCACATTCGTGACCTGCTCCTGCGTGGCCGGCTTGACGAACGTCGCCTCGATCGCCGTGCCGCCCTTGAAGTCGATGCCGAGGTTGAGGCCGCGGGTCACGAGCGAGCCCAGCGCGAGCACGACGATGGCGCCCGAGATGGCGAACCAGGTGTACTTGCGGCCGGTGATGTCGGCGCGCCAGCGCACCTTCTGCCCGGAAGCACCCATGAGCGCCGCGTTGTTGAACCAGCGGAAGCCCGAGAGCACCCCGAGCATCGCACGGGTCGCCAGGACGGCCGTGAACATCGAGACGAGCACGCCGATGGCGAGCGTGAAGGCGAAGCCCTTGACGCTACCGGTGCCGGCCATGAACAGCACGCCGGCGGTGATCAGCGTCACCACGTTGGCGTCGATGATCGTGCGGAAGCCCTTCGTGTAGCCGGATGAGATGGCCGCGCGCACGGTCTTGCCGAGGCGCACCTCTTCCTTGATGCGCTCGAAGATGACGACGTTCGCGTCTGCGGCCACGCCGATCGTGAGGATCATGCCCGCGATTCCGGGCAGGGTCATCGTGATCGGTATCAGCACGATCAGCCCGTAGAAGAAGGCCGCGTAGATGAGCAGGGCGATGTCGGCGATCACGCCCAGCAGCCGGTAGAAGATGACCAGGTAGATCATCACGACCAGCAGGCCGATGATGCCCGCGATCAGGGCCTGGCGCAGCGAGTCCTTGCCGAGCGTGGCCGAGACCTGCGACTGCGAGAGCGTGTTGAAGGTGACCGGCAGGGAGCCCGACTGCAGCACGAGCGCGATGCGGTTCGCCTCGCCGGTCGTGAGCCCCGTGATCTGCGCGTTCCCGTCGATGCCCTGCGGCGTGCGCTGGTAGGAGATCGTCGGCGTGGCCTCGATCTTGTTGTCGAGGATGACGGCGAACGGCACCTCGGTGTTCTGGGTGAGGCGGCCGCGCTCGGCCAGCGAGTTCGTGATCGTCCTGAACGCCTTCGTGCCCTGCCCCGAGAAGCCCATGGTCACGTCGGGCCCGCTCTGCGGGTCGTAGTCGGACTTCGCGTTGCGCACGTCGCGGCCGAACACGACCATGTTCTTGTCGCGCGGCATGCGGAACATCACGAAGCGCGCCTGTTCCGCGGCTCCGTTCGCGGCGGGCGCCGGATCGTTCGCCCAGACCGTGCCCGCCGGCGAGCGCAGGATGACGGCGTTCTTCGCCTGGCCGCGCAGGTCGGTCAGCAGTTGCTTCTTCGAGGCGCCCGGCGGGAACGGCTGGCCGATCGTGTTGACCAGCCGCTTGTGCGTCTTGGAGTCGAAGGCGTACCACTGCTCGGGCGTCGAGCCCTCGTAGTAGTGCGTGTTGGGCCGGTTCTTGGCCGCGTTCAGCAGCGCGTAGAGGCTCGGCCGGTAGGAGGCCTGCCCGCTGGCGCTCTTCGACACGACGGGCTCGAGCGTGCCGGTGTAGTCGAGCATGAAGAGCTGGCCGGTCGAGCCGATGATGCTGGCCGCAGCCTTCGGATCCTTGATGCCGGCGAGCGCGATGGAGACCTGGTTGTTGGCCTCCTTGCGGATTTCCGGCTCACTGACGCCGAGCTTGTCGACGCGTGCGCGGATGATCGAGATCGCCTGGTTGATCTGGTCCTGAGTCGGCGGGTTCTTCGGGTCGTTGGGCACGGCCTTCAGAACGACCTCGAGGCCGCCTCGCAAATCCAGGCCGAGCACGGGGGAGCGCACGACCGCCACAACGCCCGTCAGTCCGAGCAGGACGAGCATGGCCAGCAGGATCAGGTGATTCTTGGCTCTGTCGGTCACGCGACTCCTCATAGTAGTCGCCTGGGCCTGCAGGTTCCGCAGATCTTGAACGCATGAACAACAATCGCCGGCGCTGCAGTCCGAAAACCGCTGCTAACGACTTGTTTCAGATTGCAACGAACTCGTTAACGCCGCGTGTCCGCGTCCTGCTCTTCCGGCTCGTCGACCTGCTCCGGGGCCTCGGCGACGGTGGCGGTGCGCGGCGGTCCGACCCGTGCCGCGACGGCCCGGCGCGCCACCCGGATGACGACGTCCGGGGCGACCTCGAGCCGCACCTCGTCGCCGTCGAGCGCCACGATGCTGCCGTAGACACCGCCGACCGTGACGACCTGGTCGCCCGTCGAGAGCGCGCCCAGCAACTCCCGCTGCCGCGTCATCATCCGCCGGCGCGGGCGGATGAAGACGAGCCAGGTCAGCAGCGCGATGCCGACGATCCAGATGATCGTGATCTCCGCGTCGCTCACTGCACCTCCCCCGCCCCACTGCCCGGCGTCCTCTGCGCCGTCCCCGAGCCGAGTCGCTCGAGTGCCGCCGCGGAGAAGCCCGCGAAGCGGTGCTCGATGATCGCACGGCGTGCCTCACGGCACAACTCGACCAGGAACGAGAGGTTGTGCAACGTCAGCAGCCGGAGGCCGAGCAGTTCGTCCTGGGTCACCAGATGCCGGATGTACGCGCGCGAGAAGCGCGTGCAGGCCGGGCACTCGCAGCCTTCCTGCAGCGGGCGGTCGTCGCGGGCGAAGCGCGCGTTGCGGAGGTTGAGGCGGCCCTCCCAGGTCGTCGCGGAGCCCGTGCGGCCGAGACGCGTGGGCAGCACGCAGTCGAACATGTCGATCCCGGCGCCGATCACGCGCAGGATGCCCTCGGGGTCGCCGATGCCCATGAAGTAGCGCGGGCGGGCGGCCGGCAGCAGAGCGGCGGTGCCGGCCGTCACGCCGAACATCAGCTCGCGCTCCTCCCCCACGCTGAGGCCGCCGATCGCATAGCCGTCGAACGGCAGGGACGTGAGGTGACCCGCCGAGCGCGCACGCAGATCGCCGTCGGTGCCACCCTGGACGATCCCGAACCGCAGCTGGCCATCGGGCCGCGGGGCGGCGAGGCAGCGCTCGGCCCAGCGCGAGGTGCGCTCGACCGCGCTCTCCAGATCGGAATGCGGCGCGCCCGCCGGCGCGCACTCGTCGAACGCCATTGCGATGTCGGAGCCGAGATCCGCCTGCACCGCCATGGCGAGCTCTGGCGTGAAGCGCGCCTCACTGCCGTCGTAGACCGAGCGGAAGGTCACGCCGTCGGCGTCGATGCGACGCGTCTCGGCGAGAGAAAAGACCTGGAAACCACCGGAATCCGTGAGGATCGGACGATCCCAGCCCATGAAGCGGTGGAGGCCGCCCAGCTCGGCGATCGCATCGGCGCCCGGCCGGAAGTGCAGGTGGTAGGTGTTGCCGAGGATGATCTGCGCGCCCAGGGCCTCGAGCTCCCGCGGGTCCACGGCCTTGACCGTCGCCCGGGTGCCCACCGGCATGAAGACCGGCGTCTCGACCTCGCCGTGCGCCGTCGCCAGGCGGCCGGCCCGCGCGTCCCCGTCCGTCGCCTCGAGCGTGAACTCCCCCGGGCTCACGCCGAGCGCAGCGCGGCGGCCAGGCGCTCGAGATCGCTGTCCGAGACCCAGTAGCCGAGGGAGGCCCGCACCCAGTCGAGGCCGGGCAGCGAGCGAGCGAGGACGCCGGAGCGCTCGAGGATCTCGATGACCTCCTCGGCGGAGTGACCCGCCAGCGTGAACGCGACGAGCGGCGCGGCGCCGGGCGCCTCGGCCTGCAGCGTGAGGCCGGGCACCTCGGCCAGCAGTCCGACACAGCGAGCGCGCACGTCCGCCATCTGCACCGCGCCCTCGGACCAGCCCACGAGCTGGCGCCGGAACTCCACGGCGGCGGTCAGTCCCGCGAAGCCGGCCGTGGAGAGGGATGCGCCGTCATGCCGGCGCGCCCCGGGCCAGAACGGTGCTCCCTCACTGCGGAAGTCGCGCGTGTAATAGCTCGCGGCGGAGACCTCCAGGCGCTCTTCGAAGCCATCGGCCAGCCACAGGAAGCCGACGCCGTTCGGTCCACAGAGCCATTTCTGGCCCGGCCCGCCGTAGGCGTCCACGCCCAACGCGGCCGGGTCGACGTCGATCGCGCCCACGCCCTGGGCGCCATCCACCAGCACCGGCGCATCCACCGCGTGGGCGGCGTCTGCGATCTCGCGCAGCGGCAGGATGCGGCCGTTTGCCCAGAGCACGTGCGAGAGCGCCACGAGACGCGTGCGCGGTCCGATCAGGGAGACCACGGCGTCCAGGGGATCGGCGCCGTGCAACGCCTCGGCGACGCGCACGACGACGCCGCGACGGCGGACGAGCGCGGCGAGCGGCTCGAGCAGTCCCGCGTGCTCGTTGTCGGTCGTGACGATCTCGTCGCCTTCGGCGAAATCGAGCCCGCCGAGCACGAGATTCATGGCGCCGCTCGTCGAGTGGGTCAGCGCGATCCGCTCGGGATCGCTGCTCACGGCCTCGGCGAAGGCCGCCCGCGCGCCGTCGCGGACGCGCGTGAACTCGGCGTAGCCGGCGGAGCCGATGCGGCCGCGCGTCTCGACCTCGTCGATGCGCGCGCGCATGGCGTCCGCCGCGCGTGTCGGCAGAGGGCCCCACGTGCCGGCGTTGAGGTACACGGAGTTGCGCGCCGAGGGCATTCCGGAACGCACGATCTCGAGGTCGTGGAGCACGAAACGGCATGCTACGGTGACTTGGGTGAGCGACACCGCAGCGGCCGTGCCGCAGGTCAGGCGCAGCCGCCGACGCAAGTACGTGATCGCCGCCATCGTCGTCCTCGCCCTCGCGGTCGTAGCCTGGGCGTACATCCATTACGAGCCGAGCATCTCGAGCGATCGCCTGCTCGACCTCTTCGGTCGCTACGGCTACTTCGTGATCTTCGTGCCGGTCCTGCTGGAGACGGCGGGCCTTCCGCTGCCCGGCGAGACGACGCTGCTGCTCTCCGGTGTGGCCGCCTCGACCGGCCGCATCGACCCCTGGATCGCGATCGCCGTCGGCTCCGTCGCGGCGATCCTGGGCGACAACATCGGCTATGCCATCGGCCGCTACGGCGGGCGCCGCGTCGTCATGCGCCTTGCACACATCGGCCGCATCGAGAGCTCACTCGCCTGGGGCGAGCAGTTCTTCGCGCGGCACGGCGGCAAGACGGTCTTCTTCGCCCGCTGGATCTTCGGCCTGCGCATCTTCGGCGCCTGGATCGCGGGGATGGTGCACATGCCGTGGCGCGCGTTCTTCTTCTACAACGCCGCGGGCGGCATCACGTGGTGCGCCTCGGTGATCGGCCTCGGCTACTTCTTCGGCCACTCGCTGCACGCGATCGAGAAGCTGCTCGGCCTGGGCGGCGTCGTCGCCGTGGTCAGCGTTGCCGTCATCGGCCTCGTGGCGTGGCGGCGCTTCGAGAAGTCGAAGCTGCACGCGCTCGAGGCAGAGGATGAGACCGCCCCGCCTTCGGCGCCGCCGGCGCCGCCTGCCTAGGCCAGGGCGGTGATGCGCGCTCGCCCGCCCTCGAGCGGCTCGGCGAGCGCGACGATGTCGACCGCGTCGACCTGCGCGCACACGCGCACGTCGTCGGTCAGCTCGGCGGCCACGAGGTCGCGCGCGCTCTGCGACGCGCTCAGCGCCCCGTAGGCCGAGGTGTAGGCGGCGGCGCTCGCGCGCGCCAGCTCGGCGGCATCACCCGCCGGCCACTCCGGCAGATAGGCGGCCAGCGCATCGACGAGCCGGCCTGCCGTGTAGACGTCGTCCAGGGCGATCGCACCGCGCACGCCGGCGCATCGCACCGCCACACGGCCGCGCCCGGCGCGCGTGAGGCGCGCCGCGTGAGCCGCCGTCGCCGAGAGGTTGGCGAGCGCGGCGACGAGCACGACGCCCGCCTCGGCCTGGGCCTGCAGCACCGCGCGCGTGCCGTTGGTGGTGGTCAGCACGAGCACGTCGCCCAGCGGCTGCCCGGCGTCGAACTCGCGCGGCGAGTTGCCGAGGTGGAACCCGTCGATGCGCACGCACTCGCGCTCACCCGCCAGGATGGCTCCCGGGCCGATCGCCTTGGCGGCGGCGCGGGCATCGTCGACCTCGGCGCAGCAGATCACCTCCGCATAGCCCTGGCGCAGGGCGTAGAGCGCCGTCGTCGTCGCGCGGATCGTGTCGACCACGATGCCGACGTCGCAACGCGCGAGCACCTCGCCGGGCGTCAGCGCCGCATCGATCGCGGGCTCGCTCACGTGCCCGATCCCGTGGCTCCCAGTGCGGCGCGCGCGGCGGCCAGGCGCGCGATCGGCACCCTGAACGGCGAGCAGGAGACGTAGTCGAGGCCCGCGCCGTGGAAGAACGCCACCGAGGCCGGGTCGCCGCCGTGCTCGCCACAGATGCCGAGCTTGAGGCCGGGCCGGGCCGCGCGACCCCGCTCGGCACCGATCTGCACCAGCTCGCCGACGCCGTCGAGGTCGACGCTCGCGAACGGATTGCGCTCGATCACGCCGGCGTCGAGGTACGTCGCCAGGAAGCCCGACTCGGCGTCGTCGCGCGAGAACCCGAGCGTCGTCTGCGTGAGGTCGTTCGTGCCGAACGAGAAGAAGTCGGCGTACTCGGCGATCTCGGCCGCACGCAGCGCGGCGCGCGGCAGCTCGATCATCGTCCCGATCGAGATCTCGAGCTCGCGGCCGGCGCTCTCCAGCTCCTCCGCGACGACCTCCTCCACCAGCTCGCGCATGCGGCGCAGTTCCTCGGCATAGGCGACGAGCGGGATCATGATCTCGATCTGGGCCGCCTCGCCGCGCGCCGCCGCGGCCAGCCCGCCGCGCACGATCGCACGCACCTGCATCGCGTAGATCCCGGGATGCAGGAGCGCCAGGCGGCAGCCGCGGGTGCCGAGCATCGGGTTCTGCTCGGAGAGCTGGCGCACACGCTCGGCGAGGCGCTCGAGGCGCGTGCGCTCGGGGCCCGGCTCGGTCAGCGCGAGCTCCACGGCGAGCGCCGTTCGGTCGGGGAGGAACTCGTGCAGCGGCGGGTCCAGCAGGCGCACCGTGACCGGCAGGCCGGACATGGCGGCGAAGATCGCCTCGAAGTCGGACTGCTGCATCGGCAGCAGCTGCGCCAGCGCCGCCTCGCGCTTCTCGTCCGCGGTCGCCAGGATCATCTCGCGCACCACGGGCAGGCGCTCCGCAGCCATGAACATGTGCTCGGTACGGCACAGCCCGATGCCCTCGGCGCCGAGCTCGCGCGCCCGCCGCGCATCCTCCGGCGTGTCGGCATTGGCGCGCACGCGCAGGCGGCGGCGCTCGTCGGCCCAGGCCGCGATGGCCGCGAAGTCCTCGCCCAGCTCGGCCGCGACGAGCGGCAGAGCGCCGAGCATGAGCGTGCCGGCCGCACCGTCGATCGTGATGATGTCGCCCTCGCGCACCACGACGTCGCCCACGGTCAGCGTGCGCGCGGCCTCGTCGATCTTCGCGCTCTCGACGCCGGCCACGCAGGGCTTGCCCATCCCGCGCGCGACGACCGCCGCGTGCGAGGTCATGCCGCCGTGCGAGGTCACGACGCCTTGGGCCTGGATGAGGCCGTGGATGTCGTCGGGCGTCGTCTCCCAGCGGACGAGCACCACGGCCTCGCCGGATGCTCCGCGCCTGGCCGCGCTGTCGGCGTCGAACACGGCGGCACCCACCGCGGCGCCGGGCGAGGCGCCCAGCCCCTGCGCGATCGGCCGAGCCTCCACGGACGTGTCGAGCCGGGGGTGCAGCAGCTGGTCCAGCTGCGACGGATCGATGCGCAGCACGGCCTCGTCGGGCGTGATCATGCCCTCCGCCACGAACTCGCGCACGATGCGCAGCGCGGCCTGGGCCGTGCGCTTGGCGGTGCGCGTCTGCAGCATGTAGAGCCGGCCCTGCTCGACCGTGAACTCGATGTCCTGCACCTCGCGGTGGTGCTTCTCGAGGCGCTCGACCGTCTCCACGAGCTCGTCGTAGGCCTCGGGCAGCAGCTCGCGCATGCGCTCGATCGGCTCGGGCGTGCGGATGCCCGCGACCACGTCCTCGCCCTGCGCGTTCTGCAGGAACTCGCCGTACAGCCGGTGCTCGCCGGTCGCGGGGTCACGTGAGAAGCAGACGCCGGTGCCGGAGCTCTCGCCGCGGTTGCCGAACACCATCTGGCAGATGTTGGCGGCAGTGCCGAGCTCGTCCGAGATGTCGTTCGCGCGACGGTAGACGTGCGCGCGCGGCGCTCCCCAGGAGCGGAAGACCGCCGAGATCGCGAGTCGCAGCTGCTCGCGCGGATCCTGCGGGAACTCCGTGCCGGAGCCCTCGGTGTAGAGGCGCTTGAACTCCGTGCACAGGCCGCGCAGGTCGTCACCCGTGAGCTGCGTGTCGAGCTTCACGCCCTGGTCGGCCTTGCGCCTGGTCAGCGCGTGCTCGAACACGTGCGACCCGACGCCCGCGACGACCTCGCCGAACATCTGGAGCAGGCGCCGGTAGGAGTCGTACGCGAAGCGCACGTCGCCCGTCTCGTCCGCGAGCGCCTTGGCGGCGACGTCGTTCAGGCCGAGGTTGAGGATCGTCTCCATCATCCCCGGCATCGACACGGCCGCGCCGCTGCGGACGGACACGAGCAGCGGAGCCGTCGCGTCCCCGAGCTGACGGCCGCAGCGCTGCTCCAGCGACGCGAGCGCGCCGTCGATCTGCTCCTGCAACCCTTCGGGCCAGTCGCCGCCGGAATGCATCGCGTGCACGCACGCCGCCGTCGTGATCGTGAAGCCGTCGGGCACCGGCAGGCCGAGCCGCGTCATCTCGGCGAGCCCCGCGCCCTTGCCTCCGAGCAGCTCCCGTGGAACCTCCGCCGCGTCGGCGAAGGCGTAGACGTACTGCTCACTCATGCGGCACGGGCCTCGACGAGCTCGATCACGCGCACCGCGGCCTCCTCGACGGCCAGGTTCGAGACGTCGAGCACCGGGCAGGAGAGCCGCCGCTGCAGCGCCTTCGCCTGCTCGAGCTCCTCGTGGATGCGATTGAGCTCGGCGTAGCCGTCGCGGGAATGCGCGCCGGCGAGGTTGCCGATGCGCCGGCCGCGGATCTGCGCCAGTCGCTCGGGCTCGATCGTCAGGCCGACGATGACCGCACGGTCGATCTGGAAGAGCTTGCCCGGCGGCTCGATGCCCCGCACGAGCGGCACGTTGGCCGTCTTGTAGCCCTGGAAGCCGAGATACATCGAGAGCGGCGTCTTGCCGGTGCGCGAGACGCCGATCAGCACGATGTCGGCGTCTTCCAGGCCCTCGCCGTTGAGCCCGTCGTCGTGCTTGACGACGAACTCCATCGCCGCGATGCGCTGGAAGTAGTCCGCGTCGAGCCCGATCGGACGACCCGGGGCGAGATCGGCCTCGTGGCCGGCGGCGGCGGCGAGCGCCTCGAGCGGCGGTCCCAGGAGGTCGCAGCGAGGCATTCCGTCGCGCTGGCACAGCTCCTCGAGCGCGCCGCGCAGCGTGCGATCCACGAGCGTGTAGAAGATCACGACGCCGCTGCGGGAAGCCACGCGGCCGTAGTGCGAGACCAGGTCCTCGACGGTGGTCACGCGCGGATGGCGCACGACGGTCGTGCGGTGACCCGAGAACTGGGTCTGCGCGGCGCGCGCGACGCGCGCCGCCGTGTCGCCGGTCGAGTCGGAGATGAGGTGGATCTCGATCGGCGTCCCGGGCACTGCCATGCGCGTCATCGTCTCCGAATCGCCGGGCGGCGTCAACGCCGCACGGACGCGTCGTCGAGCCGCTCCTGAAGCAGCTCCCGGACCCCGCCGATCGGCACGCGGATCTGCTCGAGCGAGTCGCGGTCGCGCACCGTCACGGCGTCGTCGGTGAGCGACTCGTGGTCGATCGTGACCGCCCACGGCGTTCCGATCTCGTCCTGCCTGCGGTAGCGGCGGCCGATCGCGCCGCTCGTGTCGAGCTCGACCTGGAAGTGCCCGCGCAGCTCGGCGGCGAGAGCCGCGGCGCGCTCACCCTGCGCGGCGTCGTTGCCGAGCAGCGGCAGGATCGCGGCCTTGACGGGCGCGATGGCCGGGTGCAGGCGCAGCACGACGCGCTCGCGGCCCGCGACCTCCTCCTCGTCGTAGGCGTCGCACAGGAACGCCAGGAACGCTCGGTCGGCGCCCGCGGCGGGCTCGATCACGTACGGGACGTAGCGAGCGCCGTCCTGCTCGACGTACTCGAGCTTCGTGCCGGAGAACTCCGCGTGCTGCTTGAGGTCGTAGTCGCCGCGGTTGGCGATGCCCTCGAGCTCGGCCCAGCCGATCGGGTAGAGGTACTCCAGGTCGCTCGTGGCGCTGGAGTAGTGCGACAGCTCCGAGGCCTCGTGCACGCGCACGCGCAGGTTCTCCGGCTTGATGCCGTAGCGGTGGTACCAGGACGCGCGCTCGCCGACCCAGTAGCGGAACCACTCGTCGGCCTCGTCCGGCGGCACGAAGAACTCCATCTCCATCTGCTCGAACTCGCGCGTGCGGAAGAGGAAGTTGCCCGGAGTGATCTCGTTGCGGAACGACTTGCCGACCTGCGCGATGCCGAAGGGCGGCTTGCGGCGCGCGATCTGCAGCACGTTCTTGAAGTTGATGAAGATGCCCTGGGCCGTCTCGGGGCGCAGGTAGACGCTCGTGCCGCTCTCCTTGACCGGCCCGATCGTCGTCTCGAACATCAGGTTGAAGTCGCGCGCCTCGGTGAGATCGCAGTTCGGGCCCTGGCCGGGTGGCTTGCTCGGCTTCTGCGGGCAGCTCGCGTTCTCGAGGTCGTCGGCGCGAAAGCGGTGCTTGCAGACGCGGCAGTCGACCATCGGGTCGGAGAAGCCGCCGACGTGGCCCGAGGCCTCCCACACACGCGGGTGCAGCATCAGCGCGGAGTCGAGCGCGACGATGTCGTCGCGCTCCTGCACCATCGCGCGCTGCCAGGCGGCCTTGACGTTGCCCTTCATGAGCACGCCGTAGTGCGCGTAGTCGTAGGCCGAGCCGAGGCCGCCGTAGATCTCCGACGACGGGAAGACGAAGCCGCGGCGGCGGCTGAGCGAGACGATGGTGTCCATCGTCAGGGGCTTGCGGCTCGGTGTCTCGCTCACCCCGGCAGCGTACAGAGCGACCCCCGCCCGCTCAGTGCGTACAGGGCTTGGCGCGCACGCCGGCTCGCCAGTCGTGCGTGACGACGACCTCGCGGATCCAGCGCGGGAGCCTCCCGTCCGAGGGCACGATGAGGGCCCCCACGTCGCATTTGTTGATCTCGTCGAGCCCGTCGCCGATCACCCGCGCGGGGATGAACGTGCTGCGCGGGCGATCCCAGGAGAGCGCGAGCTGGCCCTGCCACTGGCGCGGCAGCGCCACGTAGCCCGAGGGCGCTTCCCGCTCGAGGGCAGGTGCCACCTTGCTGGCGAGCCCGCGTGCCTCGCGGGACTGGTCGCGCACGTCGTGCACCGCGCCCGCGAGCCAGGGTGCGGCTGCCAGCGGCACCGCCGCGACCGCCACCACGGCCAGGGAGCCGCGCAGCATGCCCGCGTTGTGCGCAGCCAGCGCCACTGCTGCCCCCGCCGCGGCGAACACGGCCAGCGCCGTGAGCATGCGCCCGACGTCGTCGGCCGAGATCTGGCCTCGCCCCACGACCACGAGCAGGGCCACGACGAGCGCGAGCGGAAACACCACTGCCGCGTCGAGCGGCCGTTTCCTGAGGCCGAAGACGAGCGCCGCCAGCGCGAGCAGCGCCACCGGCCAGGTCGACACGTCGCCGATGCGCTCGATGACCGCCGAGGGCAGGCCAGAGAGACTCAGGAGGGGCGGCTGGAAGCGCTCGTTGTAGGCGTCGACGATGTTGCTCGACCACCACCAGTCGCCCGTGAACGCGTGATCGAGCGTGACCCAGAGCACTGGCGGCACGACGGCCGACACGACCGAGACGATGCGCGTCGGCAACGTGGCCGTGCGCCAGCCGAGCACGGCGTTGAGCACTGCGAGCCCCCATGCCTCGGGCCGGAGGGTGCCTGCGACCGCGAGCATCCCGGCACAGCCGAGCGTGCCCATGCCGGCGGCGGCGGCCCCGACGACGAGCGCGGCGTACGGCACGTTGGAGTCGCCCAGCGGCCCGCCGCGCCAGAGCACCGGGAGGCAGAACGTGAAGAGGGCGGCGAGCGGCGCAGCCGGGTAGCGCCCGATCCGGCGGGCCAGCGTCGCGGCCGCGAGGGCGCACGCGAAGGCGCCGGCGAGCGAGGCCCACTCGAACACGAACGTCGGCGCCCCCAGCTCCGTCCCGAGCGCGGCGACGCCCTGCTGGAACGGCTTCGGCACCGTGTAGTCGAACGGCGCATGCGACGTGATGCCGTGGTTGACGGCGTCGCGCGCCCAGACGAGGTGCGAGTAGGCGTCGCTGCCGAGCGCCTCCCCGGCGATCGCGCGGACGAGCACCGTCGCAAACGTCGCGGCGGCGGCGACGAGGACGAACTGCCCGAGGCGGCTCACCCGCCGGCCGTCAGAGCCAGCGTGCGCAGGCGGAAGCCGCCGTGCTCGGCGTTGAGATCGGCAGCGCAGCGCGCCACGGTCGCGGCGACGTTCGGGGAAAGCGACGGCACCTCCGCGAGAGGCGCGCGGAGCAGAGCGGCCAGCGCCTCGAGGCCACCGGGCGGCAACGGGATGCCGCCCGGGCAGGAGCCGCAGACAGCGCCGCCCGCGGCCGCCGAGAAGCGCACCAGGGGCACGCTCTCGCCGCCGCAGCCCGCACAGGCCCCGAGCCGGGGCGCGAAGCCGGCCAGGCCGTGCAGCTTCAGCTGGAACGCGAGCAGCAGCGGATCGAGGGCGACGTCCCCCGCGGCGGGCGCGTAGGCGTCGAGCACGTCGAGCAGACGGCACAGAGCGGCGAACACGCGCGGCGACGGATCGCCCTCGGCGAACATCTTCAGCAGCGCCTCGCCGCAGGCGCCGGCGATGCGCGCCCGCCCGGGCTGCTCGCGCACGTCGTGGTGCGTTGCGAGCGTGTCGACGCCACTGACGGTGTGCAACTCCCCGCGGCCTTCGTGCAGCACCAGCGCGACGTGGCTGAACGGCTCGAGCCGCGCTCCGACGCGCGAGCGGGTACGCCGCACGCCCTTGGCGACGGCGCCGACGCGGCCGCGAGAGGGCGTGTAGAGGTGGAGAACGCGGTCGGCCTCACCGAGGCGCAACGAGCGCAGTACCACCGCCTCGGTCTTGTAGGAGCCGTGCATCCGCGGCGCTCAGGGTAGTTGATGCGTTCCACCACGTTTCGGGAATGCCCTGGCGGACAGGTACGTTGACCATGCCAATGACTCATGTGACTGTCTACTCAACGACTTGGTGCCCCTGGTGCGACCGTGCCAAGGCACTCTTGAACGCCCGCGGCATTGCCTTCGAAGACGTCAACATCGAGACGCAGCCCGACTTCCGGCGCGCACTGGTCGACCTGACCGGCGGCTACACCGTGCCGCAGATCGTGGTCGGCGAGAAGCCCATCGGCGGCTTTCGCGAGCTGCGCGCGCTCGACGCGAGCGGCGAGCTCGCCGAGCTCCTCGCAGCCTGAATACAGCGCTCGTGCATCAGAAGCGCTGGCAGCGCGGGCAGTACGTCGTGCCGCGCTGGGCGATGACCGTGCGCCGCAACGGCGTGCCGCAGCGCTCGCAGGGCTCGCCGCCGCGGCCGTAGGCTGCGAAGCGCTCCTGGGCCGAGCCATAGCCGCCGTCGGGCGTTCGGAAGTCGCGGATCGAGGCGCCCTGGGCGTCGATGCCCGCCTGCAGGGCGGCGCGCACGGCTTCGTGCACGCGCGCTACGCGGGCGCGGGAGAGCCTGCCGGCGGGTGCGGCGGGGTGTACCCGTGCCGCGAAGAGCGCCTCGTCCGCGTAGATGTTGCCGACGCCGGCCACCACGCGCTGATCGAGCAGGGCCGCCTTCACGGGCGCCTTCCTCCCGGCCAGCGCACGGGCCAGGTCGGCGGCCGCCCACTCGCCCAGCGGCTCGGGGCCGAGCTTGCCGGCGAGCAGGGCCTCGGCGCCGTCCTCGGCGACCCGCCAGGTGCCGAAGCGACGGATGTCCGTGTAGCCCACATACGAGCCGTCGTCGAGCAGCGCGCGTGCGCGCAGGAACGGCGGAGGGATCTCGGGCGGCGACGGCAGCCAGAGCAGGTTGCCCGTCATCCGCAGGTGGACCGTCAGCGCGGCACCGTCGTCGAGCTCGATCAGGAGGTACTTGCCGCGGCGGCCGAGTGCCTCGATGCGACTGCCGGCAAGCCGCGCAGCGACCGCTTCCGGTGGCTCCGGATCCGTCAGCCTGTGATCGAGGATCACGACGTCGTCGAGCACGCGCCCGGTCAGGTGGGGCTCGAGCCGCCGCCGCACCGTCTCGACCTCCGGAAGCTCGGGCATCAGACGATCGTCTCGAGCAGCAGCGGTGGTCGCTCGACGGGGCCGCCGACGAGCTCGTAGGCGGCCAGCACCTCGGCGGCTGCCGCTTCGCCGCGGCCGCGATCGCGGGCATGCACGTGCGCGAGCGGATCGCCCGCCTGCACCTCGTCCCCGGGCTTCGCGTGCACGACGACCCCCACGGCATGGTCGATCGGATCCTCCTTGCGCTCGCGGCCCGCGCCCAGCCGCATCGCCGCGCGGCCGATCGCGAGAGCCCCGCAGTGGGCGACCGCACCGCTGCGCGGCGCGGACACCGTGAGCACGACAGGCGCGGCCTCCAGCACATCCCACGGCCGTTCGGCGAGCCGCGGATCGCCGCCCTGCGCCTCGACGAGCCGCTCGAGCGCCCGCAGCGCCGCGCCCGAGGCGACGGCCTCCTCGGCGAGGCGCCGCCCGGCCTCGAGGTCGACGCCCAGGTCGGAGAGCACGGCCATGCGTGCCGCCGATCCCAGCACGAGCTCGCGGAAGTCGGCCGGCCCTCCTCCGGCCAGCATCTCGCACGACTCTGCGACCTCCAGCGCATTGCCGACGGCGGCGCCGAGCGGCGAGTCCATGGCGGTCAGCTCGCACGCAGTGGGGCGGCCGGCGCGCACGCCGATGTCGCGCATGCGCACGGCCAGTTCGCGCGCGGAGGCGAGGTCGGGCATGAAGGCGCCCTCCCCCACCTTGACGTCCAGCAGGATCGCGTCGGCACCGGCCGCGAGCTTCTTCGACATCACGGACGCCGCGATCAGCCCCGGCGCCGGCACCGTGCCGGTGACGTCGCGCAGCGCGTAGAGCAGGCGATCGGCGGGCACGAGGTCGTCGGACTGCGCCGCCACCGCGCAGCCGATGCGCGCGACCTGGGCGATCAGCTCGTCGACGCTGAGCCCCACCCTGAAGCCCGGGATCGCCTCCAGCTTGTCGAGCGTCCCGCCCGTGTGCGCGAGGCCGCGGCCCGAGAGCTTCGCGACCGGCATGCCCATGGCGGTCGCGAGCGGCGCGAGGGCGATCGTCGTCTTGTCCCCCACGCCGCCGGTCGAGTGCTTGTCGACGACCGTGCGCCCGAGCGAGGAGAGGTCGATCGTCGCGCCGGAGTCGATCATCGCCTGCGTCAGCTCGTGCGTCTCGGCGTCGGAGAGCCCTCGCCACACGACGGCCATCGCCCAGGCGCTCATCTGCTCGGGCGCGACGCGACCGGCGACGTAGCCCTCGATCAGCCACCGCACCTCGCCCGGCGCGTGCTCGGCGCCGTCGCGCTTGCGCTCGATCAGCTCGACGGTCCTCACAGGCTGATCGGAGTTCCGGGCAGGCCGTCTCCCGTCTTCGCGCCGAGCCACGCCGCAACCGTCGCGCCCACGTCGGCGAACTCGCCGTCGTGCCGCCCGCCCGGCGCGCGCCCGGGCGCGTGCGCGACGAGCAGCGCGTACTCGCGCGAGTGATCCGTCGAGGGCGTCGTCGGGTCGCAGCCGTGATCCGAGGTGAGCACGAGCAGATCGTCGGGGCCAAGCGCGCCGAGGAGGTCGGGGATCGCGGCATCGATCTCCTGCAGGCAACGGTGGAAGCCCTCGGGATCGTTGCGGTGGCCGTAGGTCTGGTCGGTCTCCACCAGGTTCACGAACACGAGGCCGTCGGCGGCCTCGCGCGCGAGCGCGACCGTGCTCGCGAGGCCTTCCGCGTTGGAGTGCGTCGGCTGCGACTCGTCGATGTCGCAGCCGGCGAAGACGTCGCCGATCTTGCCGACGCCCGTGACGCGGCCACCGGCCTCGCGAATCCGCGTGAGATAGTTCGGGCGGGGCGGCTCGAGCGAGAAGTCGTGGCGATTGGCCGTGCGGCGGTAGGCGCCGGGCTCGCCCTCGAACGGTCGCGCGATCACGCGGCCGACCGCGTTCTCGCCCGTCAGCATCGCGCGCGCCGTACGGCAGGCCGCGTACAGCTCCTCCAGCGGCACCGTCGTCTCGTGCGCCGCGATCTGGAAGACGGAGTCGGCCGAGGTGTAGACGATCCACTTGCCCGTGCGCTGGTGCTCCTCACCGAGGCGCTTGATGATCTCGGTGCCCGAGGCCGCGACGTTGCCGATCACGCCCCGCCCCGTGGCCCGCGCGAACTCGTCGAGCAGAGCCTGCGGAAAGCCGTGCGGGTAGGTGGGGAACGGACGCTCCGTGACGATGCCCGTGAGCTCCCAGTGACCAACGGTCGTGTCCTTGCCCTGCGAGTGCTCGAGCAACCGGCCGGCGACGGAGGGAGCCGTCGCCAGCGGCGGGCAGCCCTCGAGCGGGAGCACGTTGCCGAGGCCGAGTGCCTGCAGGTTCGGGAGGCGCAGTCCGCCGACCGCCTCGGCGACGTGCCCGAGCGTGTTCGAGCCCTCGTCCCCCCAGGCCGCGGCGTCCGGTAGCTCGCCGGCTCCGACGGCGTCGAGCACCACGATGAAGGCGCGCCTGGACACGCCCGGGAGCCTATCCCCGGCGGCGTGCCCGCGGGTGCGCGCGCTCGAAGGCCGTTCGCAGGGCGCCATCGCCGAGATGGGTGTAGATCTCGGTCGTGGCCACAGACGCGTGGCCGAGCAGCTCCTGCACGACGCGCAGGTCGGCGCCGCGCTCCAGCAGGTGCGTCGCGAAGGAGTGGCGCAGGACGTGCGGCGTCACGGGCTGCTCGATGCCGACTGCGGCCGCGTGCGAGCGCACGATGCCGAACACGCCCTGCCGGGAGATGCGGCGTCCGCGCGCATTGAGCAGGAATGCGGCCGCCTCCTGCTGTTTGCCGAGGTGCGGCCGGCCACGGGAGAGATAGCGACGAGCCGCGTCGGCCGCAAGGCGGCCCATCGGGACGATGCGCTGGCGCCCGCCCTTGCCCTCGACGCGCACGAGGCCGCGCTCGAGGTCGAGGTCGCCAGGGCGCAGGCCGGTCAGCTCGGAGACGCGCAGGCCGCCGCCGTAGAGCAACTCCAGCGCGGCACGGTCGCGCAGTCCGAGCGGCGCCGAGTCGGGGTGCTCCACAACGAGCGTGGCCTGCTCGAACGAGAGCACCCGCGGCAGTCGCTTGGGCAGCCGCGGCAGCGCGACGATCGCACGCGCGTCCATGGGCCGAGCGCCGATCCGGCCGCGGTGGCGCAGCAGCGAGCGGGCGGCCGCCAGACGCCTCCGGCGCGTGGCCGGCGCCAGCCCGGCTTGCTCGAGCAAGCCCGCGAACGCCTCGAGATCGTCCGCGGACGCATCGTCGATCTCGACGTGGCGCCCGCGCAGGAACTCCTGCAGCTGCGCCAGGTCGCCGCGGTAGGCGGCAACGGTGTGGCGCGATGCGCCGCGCTCGAGTGCGAGGTGCGTGAGGAAGTCCGCGACTGCATCCACCCGAGCACCTTCGCGTAGCGGCGCCGGTACCCTCCCGCCCTGTGAGCACGCACGCCGGCGGAAGTCGCACGGGAGCGGTCGACGCCGTCATCTGGCTCGACGGCGAGCCCCTGTCGATCAGGGTGTCACCCGGCGTGCACACGCCCTCGCCGTTCACGCAGGCCCTGATCTCGGCCCTGCCTCGCGTCGACGACCTCGAGGTGATCGATGCGGGCTGCGGCGCGGGAGCCGTCACCGTCGCTCTGCTGCTGCGCGGCGCGGCGCACGTGAGCGCGTGGGACATCGTCCCCGCGGCGATCGAGGACACACTCGAGAACGTCAGCCGGCATGCCGATCCCGCACGCGTGACCCCGCACCTCGGGACATTCGACTGCATCGCGCACGTCGATGCCGACCTGCTCGTGACGAACCCGCCACAGCGACCCCGCTCGGTCTGGGAGCAGCTGCCGGCCGATGCGCGCGGCGTCGGCGCCGGCGGCGAGGACGGCCTCGAGAAGCTCGAGCAGATCCTCTCCAGCACGCGCGCGCCCCGCGTGATCACCTCCATCTCCACCCTGACCGCACCCGACCTCGCGCCCATCGCCCGGCGCTACGGCTTCGAGCGGACGTCGCTGCTGGCCGACGTCCAGGGCGCGCACGACCCGATCTGGCGCTATGCCGGAGACCTCGAGGACGCGCGCATCCGCGTGTGGGATCTGGGGCGCGCGTGAGCGACATCAGCATTCGCCGCGCGCGCACGCCGGACGTGCCCGCAATCCACGATCTGATCGAGCTCTACGCGAACGACCGCATCCTCCTCGCCAAGGAGCGCGTGCAGCTGTACGAGGACGTGCAGGACTTCTGGGTCGCCGACGAGGGCGGCCGCGTCGTCGGCTGCGGCGCCGTCCACCCGCTGTGGGAGGACATCGCCGAGATCCGCACCGTCGCCGTCGATCCGTCGGTGCGCGGCCGCGGCATCGGGCGCAGCCTCGTCGAGCGCCTCATCGCCACCGTCCGCGAGCTCGGCATCGAGCGCGTGTTCGTGCTCACGTTCGAGCGCGACTTCTTCGCGGCCTTCGGCTTCCGCGAGATCGAGGGCACGCCCGTCACGGCCGAGGTCTACGCCGAGCTGCGCAGCTCGTTCGACGAGGGCGTCGCCGAGTTCCTCGATCTCGAGCGCGTCAAGCCCAACACGCTCGGCAACCACCGCATGCTGCTCGAGCTGTCGTAGGAGCGGCTAGACGACGACGGGATCGCCGGGGACGCTCAGCCGGTAGGTGTTGAGCGGTGAGGTGCCCGATCCGACGATGACCGTGCCGCGGGCGTGGGCGTACTTCCCCGTGCCGCCGGTCACGCTGAAGCTCTGCGTCCCGTCCTGCGCGACGCCGTGCAGCCGGATCGTCCCGCCCGGGAGCGTCGCCATGCCTTCGAACGTCCCGGACGTGGCGCTCCTGAAGGAGAGGACGCCCTCGTCGCGGCCCACCGTCGCTCCGGCGGGCTTGCCGAACTGCTTGCGCACGTTGACGAGCCGATCTCGCAGCACGACGCTGTCGCCCTTGCTCGCCCCCTTCGGCGCCTTGTCGTGGGGGATGCTCGCAGTCGTGATCGACTTGACGACGATCACCAGGGTCTTGCGAGGCGTCTGCGAGGCCGGCGAGGCTGCCGCGGCCGTGCTCGCGAGTGCCAGCGGTGCGATCAGTCCGATCAGTCCGGCCCGGCGCATGCCGCCATTGTTGCCGATCGCGCCTGATCAGACGGGCGCGCCGTCCACGATCTCGGAGAGCGGGATGTACGGATGGCCGAGGTCGCGTGCCACGGGCTCGTAGGTGACGCGGCCCGCCATCACGTTGACGCCGCGTGCCAGCGCGCGGTCGCTGCGCACGGCGCCCTGAAGGCCGCGCTCCGCGATGGCCTCGACGTAGGGCAGCGTCGCATTCGTGAGCGCGCGCGTCGAGGTCATCGGCACG